>Ga0233436_1001957_pt1 | contig 15666 bp, 10 predicted proteins | sample SI_122_August201_2_FD_182723 | JGI IMG/M metagenome (GOLD analysis project Ga0233436, IMG submission 182723) | Seawater microbial communities from Saanich Inlet, British Columbia, Canada - SI_122_August2016_150_MG | ecosystem: Environmental > Aquatic > Marine > Inlet | place: Canada: British... | reverse complement strand
CACCTTGACAGCAAATGTCTCCTCCTGATCTATTCAGTTGGTCGAAGTGGATCGACACTACTTAGTTCAGCGTTTAATCAACTAGAGAATATTGTCAGTTTGTCTGAACCGGATATTTACACTCAACTTGCGGCGATTCGTGAATGGGATGGGAGTAATGATGTTGAAGTCAGTGAACTATTATATAGCTGCACGAAGGTGTTATGTAACTCTCCTAAACAGAGCATACTTACATTTACGTGGGCTATCAAATTCCGAAGTTTCAGCATAGAGATAGCTGATCTTATGTTCAAACACTTTCCAGATGCTAAAACTATCTTTTTGTATCGCGATGCTGAAACGTGGTTGAGATCTGCTGTTCGCGCGTTCGTGCAGGATGATATCAACTCCGCTGAATACCTGGCTGCAATACAGGCTTCGTTGAGTCCACTTGTGCCTTTAATTGATAAACGTTTTTCTGAAAAGGGTGTGTCTTTGTCAATCGCAAAGATAGGAACGTTGATGTGGCTTTCGGTGATGGAATGTTATCTAAAGCTTAACCAGCAAGATGTTCCTATGCTTGCCGTTCGTTTCAAGGAATTGATCTCATTGCCAAAGCAGACGATCAAAGAGGTTTTCAAATACTGTAATATTCCTACGACTGACCTTGAAGTGGTCTTTCAAATACTGGATAGAGACTCACAGGCGGGTACCGTGTTATCGCGGGCAAACATACAAAAAAATCAGGTCGAATTACCAGATGATTTCATGGCAGAAGTGGAGAGGACTCTGCTAGAGCATCCAACAATCCAAACGCCACACTTCGTTGTACCTAATACATGGCGTCCGGATATTGTTGAGGAGTGTTAGAGTCTATTACTGAACCCAGTTGGATTCATCGATGAAAACAGGTGGCACTCTCCGCAAAAATAAAGCGGAGCGATACCGGATTCTCGTTAAGCTGAATGACACCTAGACATCACTATCTGAAGGGAAGTACGTTTACCAACTATTTGAGGAACAGGCAAAGCTAACACCGGAATTGGTCATACCTCAGAACAGATTTAAATAATTTTTAGACGGTGCTACTGCTCTTAACTTTCAGCGTTGGCCTTGGAAGCTTCCTCTTTTCCCTCTTCATATAGTTCAGAAAAATATTCTTTCATCTTCTTCGCATTAAAAGTAAGGAAAGTCCCACCTGATTCAAAATGCATTACAAATACTTTGCCGGTAGCATAGGTAACAGCTCCTGCTGTAACAGGAAGAGTGATTACACTTGCAATATTGCCTATAACTGGTAAGACTTTTATTACACTACCAGCAACAACACCGGCAAGAGGAAGAACACCAATGCCTCCAATGAGTGATGCTAAAGTAGATTTCACAAGATTTCTTGGGAAAGGAACTTCATATACCCCTGAAAGTTGGTATAACATTTTCATCTGGATACCAGTGATGGCAGCCAAGTCAAACACAGGAATAGGAACAACCCCTGCTCCCATCGAATAATACATATTGCGTCTAATGATTTTATTTGCTTCTTCCTCATTTGTACATAATGCAGAATCGACTTCACACTCTTTTTCAGTCTCTACTGTCATAATAACTCCCCTTAAAAAAAGGACATAGATACGAGAATAAGTACCAAAATTATATAAAATATTAAATATACGTCAATAGAAAATTTTTATCTGAAGTTATGATATTAGCATATTCTTCAATCAATCTGCCATCTTTTTTCCTGCCATCTTCTTGCCTTCTTCAAACTGTGCCATGAAGTATGCCCTTACTTTCTTCGGATCAAAATCCAGGAATGTCCCACCTGATTCAAAATGTTGTATAAATACTTGACCTAAGGCATAAGTAACAGCTCCACTAAATGCGCTCATTGCGGTTATTCCCAGAAATGTGCCGATCCCGGGAACTAGCTTGGTCGTACTAACAAGTAATTTCCCTCCAATCAAGCCTGAATTGAGGCTCCCCACGAGAGATGCTGTCAGTATCTTTACGCGATTTTCAGAAAACTTTATCCCATAATTATCAGACAGTTTATCTAGCATTCTTAACTGCACTGCCAAAACCGTTACTACGTCTAATAGCGGAATCGGGACTACACTGACACCAATGGACCATTGAACATAATATGCGACTATTTCGTTGGCTTGTGGCAGCCTCTTATCTTCATCATCTTTTCTTTCATTAATCGAATCTTGCTTATTAGTTTTTTTACTTTTCGCCTTCGCTTTTTGCCCTTTTTCTTTTCCACTGGAAGCTGTAGATTTTTCATCATCCGGCACAGATTCATATAAGCGGCTCCGTGATCGTTTAACTTTGATCCTGGCTTTTCCCGTTGTTTTACTGTCGCTGGATTTGTCTTCTTCAGTCACATTATTCTCCATTTTGTTTATAAATCTTGTCTAGTCCAAGAATATGCTTCACATACATATCATAATCTTCCTTAGCTGAACTTTTCCTGTGAGAAGCGAAAATCGTTTCTCTCCTCTGCAGCGCCTTTGAAAATTCAGTGCTCGTTCGGATTGGAAATGGAATAAAATATTTTGAATATCTATCCTCTAATTCAAGCAAGGCTATCTCTGAAGCTTTTTCCCTTCTATCGTATTTTGAAAAAAGGATCCTTACTTTAGGTTCATTCATATTAAAAGTAGAGCAGATGGAATGAATCTCATTTATTGTTATATCAAGTCCCCTGAATGAAAAAGCGTCACTAAACATAGGTACTACAATAGTATCAGCAGCACACACAGAAGAAATCACCGCCGTGCCAAGAGATGGAGGATTGTCTATAATAATCATTTCAAACCCATTGGCTTTAAGCACATTACATACATTTTTCACGGCATTTTTCTGATGACTGGGATTTATTAAACTTGCATCAAGGAGTCCATTTTCCAAAGAAGATGGAATGATGTACAAATCTTCATCGATCTTTTTTATTGTACCCATGACCATTTCATCAGGTTTCTGCCAGATGTCGTAAAAAATAGGATCATCCGCTTCGGGAGTCTTGTCAAATGCCAGAGTTGTAGATCCCTGTGGGTCCATGTCGATGATGCAGGTTTTAAAACCATATTGTTTTGCTCTGGTAGCGGTGTTTATGGATGTGGTCGTCTTGCCAATTCCGCCTCGCATGTTAATAATCGCTAATACATGGCAGGAATAATCAAAACCCTTTTTCTTCAAAAAGTTTTTTACAACAATGGGAGGGATGATAGTTTTGCCTCCACGAATGGACAGAATTTCACTTTGATTGAAATTTTCCTTAATTTCATTTTCTGTTGTCCCACAAAGATCTGCTAATTCTTCGCAAGTTAGAACATATTTATACTGAAGGCTCTGTTCCGTGTTATTCATATAAACCTTTCTTGCTTATATAAACGTAGTCCCTGATAAACTACTGAAAAATCCGACTCTTCATCATTAACTGATAGTTTAAGGTAATTTCCAAAATAGTATTTGAAAGTTATCACTTGTATGTCATTAATTGTAAGGTTATATCTAACGTTTAACCTTTTGCAAGTATTAATTCTGATTTATCTCTACATTTCTGGAGACAGGTTCTATCAAGCCTCTCTATTAAGAAAATAGCAATTTGCAATACTATGAATCTGTTCAGTATAGGTTACTGTATGAAACCTTGTATTACTCATACTTTATGTGTATGAATTGCAGATATTTTGTGGTTTGCTGCTACGTGGCAACAATAGCCTGGATCAATAATTATCTTTTTTATATACCAGAGGCTTTTATAGACACTGGCAGTTTCATCTACCCAATGAATGTCAAGAAGCGGGATTGATAAACCCCTTCCTTCTCCTTTTATTACACTCTCTTTTACCGTCCATAGTTCGTAAAAATATTCTAATTGATCCGATACTTCCTGCATCGTATTCCATTCTTCAGTGGTCATGTAACTCCTGAACTCTGCAAAATTCAGGGGTTTCATTCTCTCAATGTCTATTCCAACTCTTCCCTCTTTGTTGACTGCACACATAACGTATCCTCCGGAATGTGAAATATTGAAATCTATGGAATCATCAAGGAACGGTCTATTGTATGGTGAATATGATAGATTATTTAAACAGTCAGAAGGATATCCGTATTGCTTCAGGGCTTCTAACAACAGAATCTTCCCCAATAGGCTTGAATGTCTGTCCTGCCATCTTTTAAAACGCATTACCTGTGTTTGAATCCCCTGCGGTAATTTTTGAAAATAGGTATCCCATGTATCAGTAGTTAGTGGAGCATCAAAATGGGTATAGAATACATCAATCACCGACAATCTCTAGAGAATTTTGTAGGGTATATGAAAAGATTCTGCCAATTTCTGAGGAATGCTGATAGATAAAAAAGTGCCCTCCTGGAAACTGTCGTACAGAGATTATTTTTGATGTCTCATCCTGCCATTTCATAGCCTCTTCGTATGTTGTATCTTCATTTGTCCCTATCATGACCGTAATGGGAATATCAAATGGTATATCTTTTTTGTACATATATGTTGTAATTGCCTTGAAATCAGCTCTTAGCACTGGCTCAAAAAACTCCATGATACCCTCATCATTGAGGATTTCCTGGGGTGATCCCTCATACTCATGCAGCTTTTTTATAAATTCCTTTTTCGGGAGAGCGTGAATGTGTTTATCTTTGTCCTGTACGGAAGGTCCTCCTCTTCCGCTAAAGAAAAGATGTAGCGGTTGTGGCAAATCCTCATTCAGGATGCGTTTCACCAGGAGAAATCCCAGTAACGTTCCCAGGCTGTGGCCGTAAATGGCGTAGGGTACATTGAGGTGCGTTTTTATTTGATGGAAGATGTCATCGGTCATGTTGTAAATGTCTGACAGCAGGGGTTCTGAAATTCTCTTCCCTCTTCCCGGAAGCTCCACGGGCATGATATTGATAAAATCAGCAATTTGTGTTGCAATATCTCTGTAAGAATAAATAGATGCTCCGGAAAAAGGAAGGCAAATCAGATTTATTCTCTGTCTTTGAGACGGTTGTTCCCCTGAGGCAAATTGCGACTCTTTTGATCTATAATTGCTGTTGTATACTGTAGTCATAGATAAGTGCTTATATGCTATATATAAACGTTTAAATTCAATTAATAAGGTGATTTTTTACTCGTCTGTTTTCTCTGTTCTATTACGCCAGAGGATTAAGTTTATTCACATTTCAATTACCCTGGGAAGTGTCCTTCTGCATTTCGTCCATCTTTTTCCGCAAACTAAGTGGACGCATATCAGTCCAGACTTCCTTGATGTGAGCCAGGCATTCATCTTTTGTGCCACTCTTTCCTTCATCTCGCCAGCCTAAAGCGTTTTCCCTGTCGGCAGGCCAGATAGAGTATTGTTCTTCATGGTTCAGGACTACATTGTAGATTGTTTTATCATCCTCATCGTCAAACATTTTTTCTCCTATAATATATTTTCCATGCTATCGAAATAAAATCATGTAAACTCCACCTTTGCATAGTTTGGGAAAGGCAATGATTTTGTCAAGTCGTTTTCCAGAATCACAAGTTCCTCTTCCTTTTTGTATTCTTTAAAATGTGCAAACTTATACGTCATATACATCATGCGGTTTCTATCATTTTCGACAAATTCCGCCATGAGTCGCACCCCTTTATCCCTGGCTTCATTCCTAATATAACTAATCATTATATTACCGACACCCCTCGACATTACACGGCATGACATCAATAATAGCTTTATGGTCCAGATATTTCCATTCAACTCTATAAGTGACAGGCCAATCGTTCCGTATGTCCCATATTTATCCTCCAGGCTAGACACCAGCAGTTTATGTTTTTCCGATTGGCAAAAGCCTTTCAACTCATCATACGAATAGGTATAACCGGTAGTGTTCAATTGGTTCGTGCGTACCGTTAATTCCTCTGCTCGCTGCAGATCCAGCTCAGTAGCCGGTAAAATGGTAAAGTTCATATGTAAAGAGGCAAGGAATTCCTCTTTGGTTCCGGTAAAACTCTCCTCTACCCTGTTTCGTTTTATATCTGTCAGATACAGGTGTCTCCTCTTACTTGAATCATCCGTAATAAAACGAGGATTCATCTCCGGCATTTCTAATAATTCATGTATATAGTCTGAATCAATACAGAGTACTTCTGGCAATGAAAAGCTTACTTCATCCCGCTCAAATGGCTGATCATCTATAAATGCTATAGCATCTGTGCCGATATTGAGTAATGTTGTAATCTTCTTAATTGAAGAAGACTTAGAGTCAAAGTTAATCATCGGGTATAAAAAATAATCTGAGAGTCCATATGATTTTAACTTTTCCGTTGCACTTGATTCCTCATTCTTACTGGCAATCGATTGCAAAATCCCTCGATCATCCAACTCCTTTATTGTATCGACAACGCCACTCTTTAATAAACATGGATCATGCTCCATTAGCACTCCATCCCACAAAGTGTCATCCAGATCCCATACCACACATTTAATCTTTCTCTCTTCTTCACTACTCATATGTAACATTCTCTATCACTCATAGCGTTTATTTATACAACTTGTTCACTGGATGCTCAGACAAAGATAATTTGATTTAGCAGAAGCCCGAGTGAACTATTTTTTTCTCTTCTCCAGCCTGAAATTCATATAGCCTGACTTTGCTATAATTATCTGCTGCATTTGATTACTTCCTTCTATGATTTCCATAATTTTTGCGTCTCGTAGATATCTCTGAACTGAATATTCACTGCCACAACCGTGGGCACCATGGATTTGTACTGCATCATTTGCTATTTTATTCACCATACGGGAAGCAAAATATTTCATTATGGATGTTTCCATAATCATGCCGGGGTCCCCGGTTTCTTTGAGATAAGCAGCATGATAACACAGCAACCTGGTAGCTTTGATATTGGTAATCATATCCGCTATCATTTCCTGTATCAGCTGATGCCCCCTGAGATTAGTACCAAACTGTTTCCTTTCACTTGTATAAGAAAGTGATGCCTGAAGGCACGCCTCGGCAAGTCCAAGGCACCCCCACCCCACACAGTATCTGCCATGATCAAGGGCGACATTGGTAACATGAGAAAACCCGAAACCGGGTCTTCCCACAAGGTTTTCCTCCGGGACCCTGCACCCCTCTATCTGCACTTCTGCCAGCATGGCAGATCTGAAACCCAGCAAGCCGGTAATAGGAGTAGTTGAGAAACCCGGGGTATCTCGTTCGATAAGAAAGGTCGTAGGTTTTCCGTCACACTGAGCAAGTATCAGAAATAGATCCGCAACCTGTCCGTATGATATCCATTTTTTCCTACCATTTAATATGTAGGAATTGCCGGATAGTTCAGCAGTTGTTTCAACGCTTTTAGCATCGCTGCCTATATCAGGCTCTGTTACACCAAAGGCCGCAACCTTTTCTGCCGTAGCTAATCCAGGCAACCAATGTTCCTTCTGAGCACGGGTTCCCCACTTGAGAATTGCCTGGCTCACCATGCCATTAATCGTAAGCAAACTTAAGAGTGAAGCGCTTCCACGCCCTATCTCTTCACATAAAAGTCCGGCCGTAACCATATCCATACCTTTACCACCGTATTCTTCCGGTATGAAAGCGCCAAGAAATCCCTGTTCACCAAGCCTCTTAATGAGTTCAACAGGCGTATGCTCATCCCGATCATTTTGGTCCGCAACCGGAGCAATATATTCATCTACAAAATCACTGAATCTCTTCCGTGATTTAATCTGTTCAGGTGTTAATCCCAAATCCATTTTTAGTTTTCTCCTGACTATTTTGTTTCACTATTTAAATCCTTTTGTCCAATAAAGTCCGTAATGGCGTTTATACTTTTGAAGTTTTCATAATCAAGATCATCATTAGCTACCTTTAATTGAAACTCTTTTTCTATGTGGAGCACCAACTGCATGGCAAAGAGTGAATTAACCAGACCTGATGCAAAGAGGTCTTCATCATCCGGAATATCTACATTCTGTATAAACTGGCAAATGAAGGCCTTAATCCTTTCCTTAATTTCATCATTAGTCATAAACAAAGTACCTTTCAAGCATATAAATATATTTGGTAGCCGTACGCTTCCTACCCGACTAGGTCATTCTGGCGAGTAGTCTGAGTTTCTTTTCATTTGATGGGTGTAAGAAGATTTCCAGTAAATTATGCGACCTAAATGATACTCTACATTAATGACTCATTTTAGGTTCTATAAATATACTAATCATAATTATAAAACCCCTTCCCGCTCTTCCTGCCATGAAGGCCGGCATCTACCATCTTTTTAAGTAGTGGACAAGGCCGGTACTTACTATCGCTAAAACTTTCGTATAACATTTCTATTGAATAGAGAATTGTATCCAGACCGATCAGATCAGCCGTCTCAAGTGGACCCATTTTGTGACCAAAGCATGATTTAAATATATTATCGACATCCTTTGCATCGGCAACCTGCTCATGTACTAAAAATATCGCTTCATTAATGGTAAGCATTAATACGCGATTCGAGACAAATCCGGGAGAGTCTTTAACGATAATACACTCTTTATCCATCCCGGCCAGGAATTTTTTTGCTTCATCAATGGTCTCTTGCGAAGTATGATGACCCGGAATTAGCTCAACCATTTTCTTCATGGGCACGGGATTCATAAGGTGCATACCGATGACCTTTTCCGGACGACTTGTTGCCGACCCTATGCGGGTAATAGGGATAGCTGACGTATTGGCCGCGAATATACAATGATCCGGGCATACATTATCAAGCATTGCATATACCTCCTCTTTAATATCCCATTTTTCCGTTACATTCTCTACGACAAAGTAAGCATCCTTCAGTAATTCATACGTGGTGGTAAATGTAATACGGCCAAGGATTTCTTCCGGATCGTCTCTTTTTTCCTTATTTCCGAAAAAACCCTGGAAACGAATGTTATTTGTTATTTCATTCTTTGACCGTTCTAAAATAGCATCAGATACGTCTATTAAGATAACATGGTAAGCTGAATGAGCAAGGTTCTGTGCCAACCCTGTACCCATAACTCCTGCTCCGATTACGCCGACAAGTCTGTTTTCCATTCTATCTCCAAATAAATTCTTTTTGTACAATTATTCAAGTATTTTTTACCGGTAACTTGTCAAATACCTCATTTGCCATCAGAATACAATATATTAAATAAAATGAATTACTGAAAGCTAAAACCTTGCCTCCAAACTGCTAATATTGAATGCTCGCATCCATGACCTTCTTTACGATATCTGCCAGAACCTGAACATGGGGGCGCACCATCATATTCCGATGGTTGCCAGTGACCTCATGGACTTCGATTCCCCCTGTTGCAAATTTTGCCCAGATTGAGACATGATCTTTATCTCCTTCCGGCAAGCTATATTTTTCAGGAAGTTTTTCACTTGCCCTGAAGAAATGTATTTTACCACAGTATGGTTTCATGGAGAAGTCATAATATGCTTTGTTGTTAGCCTTTATTACCCGTAAAAAACGTCTCGCCTGGTCAAGTCCGAAATCAGGAGAAAATAAAGCCTTTTTCTCCGCCTCTTTGATGACATAGAGCAGTTGCTCATCCGGTCCCAATTGTCTGAGATGATCTACGGACAGGGACATCACCTCCCCCATTAAAAAAACCAGCAACTCGGCATCGTCCCACTCCATCTGGTTTTCATGTATACCTGGAGCGCTACTGTCTATGAGAGCCAGTAGGGAAACCTCTTCCGACTGGTTCTTAAGTTGTCTGGCCATCTCAAATGCCACCACACCACCAAACGACCAACCTGCCAAGTTGTACGGACCTCCAGGCCTGACTGTTCGAATAGCACGGAGATAAGTTTCGGCCATCTCTTCAACTCGCATGAGCGGTTCATCCCCATCATCTGTTCCCAATGCCTGGAGCCCATAGAGAGGTATATCATACCCAAGGTTTTGAGCCAGTTCCATGTAACAAAGCACATTTCCACCATCAGGATGGATACAGAAAAGTGGAGATTTAGACCCGAGAGGCTGAATTGGCACCAGATGAGACCAGGGTTCATGCATCGTATTTTGATTTAATAGAGTAGCTAATCCTTCAATAGTCGGTGTTTGGAATAATGCCTGCAGAGACAGAGTTCTTCCCTTCTTTTCCTCGATCTGTGTTACAAGCCTCACCGCCATGAGTGAATGACCTCCCAGTTCAAAAAAATTATCCCGTACACCGATAGGATGCTGTTCCATTATATCTTCCCATATTTTGGTGATCTGCATTTCCAGAATTGTACGTGGGGCAAGATAACCCTTCCGTATATTGTTTCCATTTTTATCAGGAGCAGGCAGTGCCTTACGATCAACCTTTCCTCCTGGGGTTACCGGTAATAGATCCATCTCTACAAAAAATGAGGGGATCATATAATCAGGCAACCGTTCTTTTAAAAATTGACGTAATTCTGTATTTTGTAAGTCATATCCTTCAAGCATTACAACGTAGGCAACTAGATGCTTCTCTTCTTTTGCTGTTTCATTGACTATAACGGCAGACTCCCGTATATATGGATTTCGTTCCAATACGACCTCAATTTCTCCTGGCTCAATACGGAAACCACGAATTTTTACCTGGTCATCTACACGACCCAGAAATTCAATATTGCCATCGGGAAGCCAGCAAGCCAGATCCCCGGTTTTATAAAGCCGTGAATTAGCTTCTTCACTGAAAGGATTGTTAATAAATCTTTCCCGAGTCAGATCCGGATTATTCAGATACCCTCGTGCCAGACCGGATCCACCAACGTGCAATTCCCCCGGTACACCTATAGGTACCGGTTTCTTAAAGGCATCTAAAATGTAAGCTGTCCTGTTAGCAAGAGGTCTACCAATAGGAATTCTATGAACATCTTTTTTTTCTTCAAAATGATCAGTGATTTCAAAGGATGTTGTCGTTATGGTTGTCTCGGTTGGGCCATACGCATTGATGAGACGGATTGAATTCAGGGGTGTCTGCTGCCATAAAGATAGTATTTCAGGAGACATGATTTCTCCACCAACAATTACTAATTTGAGTTCATTGTTTCTGGCAAATTCCGGTAGACGATTTAATTCCCGAAGCCACTGTTGACAATAGGCCGGTGGTATATCAACCACAGTAATTTTATTATCAATAATTTTCTGGCAAAAATCGGTAATTGTCCAGACGGTATCATCCCTTATAATTAAGCTGGCACCGGAAATAAGCGCACTGAAGACCTGCTCAAGCGAGACATCAAAATTAAATGATGCGAACTGCAGCACCCTGTATCCTGAATTCAGTTGGTAATATGATCGGATTTCACGGCAATGACCGGAAAGTGTATGGTGTTCTACCATGACCCCTTTTGGCTGACCGGTAGATCCCGATGTATAAATCACATACGCTAAATTATCAAGCCCTACCCTACCGGTAAGATTTTCTGCACTCAGTTGTGATACGTCATCTACTTCAACATCCAAACAAACCACCTTTGTCTTCGCTATATTCATTTCTTTAAATCTCGCGGTTAATCCTGAATGAGTCAACAACACTTCCACCCCGGACTCTGCCAACATTGATCTTATGCGTGTATCCGGATAAGTAGGGTCAACCGGAACGTAAGTTCCTCCAGACTTAAGTATACTTAACATCCCAATAACAACCTCAGGTGAGCGTTCCAGGCAAATCCCCACTAACATTTCAGGTTTTACACCAATCGATTGTATATAATGTGCCAATTTATTGGCCTTCACATTTAATTCATGATAGGTCAATTGTTGCTCGTTAAAAACGACGGCTATATTGTCAGGCGTTTTGTTTACCTGTTCTTCAAAGAGAATAATGATATTCTTATCGTTCGGCACATTTGGAGCTGCAAAATTCCATGATTGGATTTGATGCTCTTCTGCCCGGGTAAGTAAAGACAACTCCCCAATACATTGTTGCGGATCCTCTACCAGCCCGGAAAGTAAGACAGGTAAATGCTCTATCATACGCTCTATCGTAATCGGTTCAAACAGATCAGTGTTGTATTCCAGTTCACCGGTTAAACCATGGGCCGTTTCTACCAGAGACAACGTAAGATCAAATTGGGAGATAACACTTTCCGTTTCTATCGGGGTTACCTTCAATCCATGCAATTCCAGGTCAGACATGGGTGCATTCTGTAACACAAACATTACCTGGAACAGAGGTGAATAACTCAGAGACCGTTCCGGATTGAGTTCCTCCACTAATTGCTCAAATGGTATATCCTGGTGACTGTATGCCCCTAATGCTACCCTCCTCACTTGTTGTAATAACTCCTCAAAAGATAAAATTCCTGTTACATCAAGACGTAACACCAGTGTATTGACAAAAAAACCGATCAACGACTCCGTCTGACTATTGGTGCGGTTTGCTATTGGAGATCCGATAACTATGTCACTTTGCCTGCTGTAGCGGGACAATAAAACCGCAAAAGCAGATAGCAGTGTCATAAAGAGTGTTGAACCCGATTGTCTGCTTAAGTTCTTCAGTTGCGTTGTCAGTTCAGACGTCAAGGAAACCGGCGAACTGGCACCCCGGTAACTCTGCATCGGTGGTCGTGGATAGTCGGTTGGCAACTCCAGTATCGCTGGTGCATCGTTCAGTTGCTGTTTCCAATAATTCAGTTGCACTTCAAGCACTTCTCCCTGTAACCATTGCCGTTGCCATCCGGCAAAGTCAATATATTGAACCGGTTGAGGTGGCAACGCAGAAAGCGTATCCTGTACCAGAGCATCATAAAGCAAACTCCATTCACGAACTAATATTCCGATAGACCAACCGTCTGAAATAATATGATGCATGTTTAACAGTAAAACGTGTGAACCGTCTTCCAATTGGAGCAACGTGGCCCGGAACAACGGTCCCGTCTCCAGAACAAAGGGACGGACCGCTTCATCGTTCGCCAACAGCCCCACTTTCAGTTTTTGTTCTTCAGTAGACAGTTTTGTTAAATCTACAACGCTTAACTGAAAAGTATCCCCGGAAATCTGAAGTATCGGTTTGCCATCAATTTTTGGAAACATGGTGCGTAAGCACTCATGACGCCGTACAAGGTTTTGCAGGCTCTGTTCCATGTTGCTTCGTTGAAGCTGTCCTTCGATATGCAACGCAGCAGAAATATTATACGTAGCGCTGGGTCCTTCCAGTTGGTCAAGGAACCATAATCGCTGTTGAGAAAATGATATCGGCAGTGGCTTTGTCCTGTCAATCGGAGTAATCGGAGGTAAAACTGACTCACGCCGCAGGGAAGTGAGATATTTTCCAAGACCTTCGATTGTTGGTGTTTCAAATAACTTACGCAACGGAAGTTCCCTGTTAAAGGCATCTCGAATACGGGAAATGATCTGAGTGGCAAGCAGAGAATGTCCTCCCAATTCAAAAAAATTATCATGGATACCAATTTTCTCAGTATCTAGCACTCCCGCCCAGACACCGACTAGCATTTCTTCTTCAGGAGTACGAGGCGCAACAAAACGCTCTTCTGATATCGGATGTTCATAATTGGCTTCCTGAAGTGACCGACGGTCTACCTTGCCGTTGGGAGTGAGTGGAAGGCTATCTAAAACGACAAAAGCTGAAGGTATCATATAATCGGGTAAACGTTCCTCCAGAAATGATCGTAATTCCGGTTTTTTTACCTCATGTTTTTCCTGTATTACAACATAGGCTACCAGATACTTCTCTGTTTTTGAAGTTTCATGAACAATGACGGCATTCTGCCGAACCCTGGGATGCTGTCCCAGTACTGTTTCAATTTCTCCCGGTTCAACACGAAATCCACGAATCTTCACCTGATTGTCTATTCTGCCCAGGAATTCGATATTCCCGTCAGGCAGATATCTGACAAGGTCCCCCGTGCGGTAAAGCCGTCCACCCGGTTCCCTGCTGAATAGGTTAGGGATGAATCTTTCCGCTGTTATATCAGGACGGTTAAGATAATCCCTGGCGAGTCCTACACCACCGGTGTACAATTCACCCGCAACTCCAACCGGGACCGGTTGAAGTTCTTTATCCAGTATATAGACCTCTGTGTTTGATAACGGCTTCCCTATTGGGACAGAGCCCTCTATTGGTTCTGTTAGACGATAGAAGCTGGTCAAGGTCGCATTCTCTACCGGTCCATACCCATTGATGATTTTTGTTTCCTGTAATTCCGTCAAAGCTATATTCGCGTGGTGAGAGGATAATACATCTCCACCTGCCAGAAGGTAACGAACACCCTTGAGATCCTCAATTCTTTCGTTTACCATCATGTGAAACAGACCTGTTGTCAGGATAAGGGTTGTAATATTATATATTTTGACTGTCTTTCCTAATTCATCTAGTGAAGGTATCCCGGGAGGCATGATCACCATGCGAGCACCGTTCAGAAGAGTTCCCCATATTTCAAAGGTAGAGATATCAAAAGAAAAGGGTGCAAGAAGGAGGAATGTGTCCTCCCATGTTATATCAACATAATTTGTCTCTCTGACTAATCGTATCACACCATCATGCATAATCCTTGTACCTTTTGGCCTGCCCGTAGAACCGGATGTATACATTACATAAACCAGGTTTTCAGGTGTCGCCTCGCAAACCAGATTTTCTTCACTTGACATATCTATTAGACTGGCCCATTCGCTGTCCAGACAAATGGAATGTAATGTTCCATTTGCAGGTTTTAGATTTGCAACGCAACTTGACAATTTATGACTGGTCAATAATATCCTTATCCCTGAATCCTCTACCATAAATGAAAGGCGTTCTTCCGGATATCCCGAATCAAGAGGCACATAGGCACCGCCTGCCTTGAGAATTCCAAGAAGAGCTACTACCATTTCAACTGAACGTTCCAGGCAGACACCAACCAGTATCTCCGGCTCTACTCCAAGGCTTTTAAGATAGTTTGCTAATTGATTTGCTCTATTATTCAGTTGTCGATACGTGACGTGTTGCTCTCCAACCACAACTGCTATAGCATCCGGCATTTGCTCTACCTGTTCTTCAAATAGTTGATGAATACACTTACCACAAGGATAGTTACTTTCGGTCTCATTCCACTCAACGAGGATCTGATGCCGTTCTGTTTTCTTCAATAGAGAATATTCTTGAATCTTCTTTTCGGGATTGTCTGTAACGGCAGCAAGTAAGGTCTTAAAATGTGCTATTATTCTTTGAATGGTACTCTTATCAAAGAGATCGGTGTTATATTCAAACGCACCCATAATCCCCTGATCCGCCTCCTCCATGAACAGACTCAAATCAAATTTTGACTTCGTATTCTTTAATTCGATTGACCCTTCAATCAGGCCTGATAATCCAGGATCATCACCGTGAATAAAAGAGGTGTTCTGAAAGGCAAACATGACCTGAAATAACGGTGAATAACTCATATCCCTTTCCGGATGGAGTTCCTCCACTAACAACTCAAAAGGAATATCCTGATGGGCATAAGCTTTCAGGGTTACCGTGCGGATTCGTTCCAGCAATTTATTGAAATGCTGACCTCCAGACAGATCAGTTCTTAATACCAGGGTATTGACAAAGAAACCAATCAGAGGCTCTATCTGTTTATGATTTCTATTCGCTATGGGTACTCCCACAACGATGTCATCTTGTCTACTGTACCTGGACAGTAACAGGGAAAAGGTTGCATGCAATGCCATAAACAGGCTTACTCGACTCTGCAGGCTCAATGACT
>Ga0233436_1001924_pt1 | contig 15849 bp, 16 predicted proteins | sample SI_122_August201_2_FD_182723 | JGI IMG/M metagenome (GOLD analysis project Ga0233436, IMG submission 182723) | Seawater microbial communities from Saanich Inlet, British Columbia, Canada - SI_122_August2016_150_MG | ecosystem: Environmental > Aquatic > Marine > Inlet | place: Canada: British... | reverse complement strand
CGCAATTATTAACCATGGATAAAAAGTTAATGGTGGTAGCGGATAAGATCGGTGTTTCATATGTATGACAATTAAGTGCGAGATTAAACCTGCGCATCTTTAATTATCGATAGTAGCCATTATCGTCTTTTAATAAACCTTACAAAACCTGTCAATATTAACAAATTTATAAAATGCGATTTTCTGAACTTTTAACCATGGGTTCTAAATGCAAATAATCCCAGTCATTCTTTCAGGAGGTTCAGGTACACGCCTTTGGCCATTGTCTCGTAAGCAATATCCTAAGCAGTATTTGCCTTTAGCTGGTGATAACACCATGCTTCAAGAAACTATTCTGCGCTTAAGTGGTTTAGATAAGCTTGCAGATCCGATTATTATTTGTAACGCTGACCATCGCTTTTTAGTAGCTGAGCAGTGTCAACAGATTGATATAGAAAATCCAGTAATATTACTGGAGCCTGTTGGTAGAAACACCGCACCTGCGATTGCTGCCGCAGCACTACAATCAATTAAACAAACAGATGACGCAGTGCTGCTAGTTTTATCAGCTGACCATGTTATTCAAAATATTGACGCATTCCATCAGGCAATTAATATTGCTAGCCAGCAAGCTCAAAAGGGTAAATTAGCCACTTTTGGCATTGTACCAACAGATGCCAATACTGGTTATGGCTATATTAAATCATCTTTAGATAGCAATAATGGTGCACACAAGGTCGAAGAGTTTGTTGAAAAACCAGATTTAAAAACTGCTGAGTCATATTTGGAGCAAGGTAATTATCTCTGGAATTCTGGCATGTTTATGTTTAAGGCTGCTACGCTAATTGATGAGCTAACTACTCATTCACCTGAAATTGTCACGTCAGTCAATGACGCTGTTAATAACGCCGAACAAGATTTAGATTTTATCCGCCTTGATAAGCAAGCCTTTGAATCATCTCCAAGTGATTCTATTGATTACGCACTCATGGAGAAAAGTGATAATGTGGTTGTTGTGCCATTAGATGCTCAGTGGAATGATATTGGCTCTTGGTCAGCGCTACATGATATTGGCACAAAAGATAGTAATGGTAATGTTATTCAAGGCGACGTTTTTACCGAAGACACAACCAACACTTATATTCACGCTAATCACCATATGGTGGCAACTATCGGCGTACAAGATCTAGTAATTGTCGACACACCCAATGCCACACTAATATCTACTAAAGACAAAGCACAAGAAGTTAAAAAAATTGTAGAACGACTCCAAGAACAGGGTCGAGAGGAACAATTCTGTCATCGTAAAGTCTATCGTCCATGGGGTTGGTACGATTCTATTGAGGAGGATTTACATTTCCAAGTGAAAAGACTACGTGTCAACCCAGGTGCAAAGCTTTCCTTGCAAATGCATCATAAACGTGCAGAGCATTGGGTAGTCGTCAGTGGTACAGCTACAGCCATTAATGGAGAAGAGGTTCTTACATTAACAGAAGGTGACTCAACTTATATTCCGATTGGCACAACGCATGGCTTAGAGAATAAAACCAATGAGAAGCTGGAGATTATCGAAGTGCAAAGCGGTATTTACTTGGGTGAGGATGATATTGTGAGATTTGAAGATATTTACGGCAGAATCAAATGATATACTGGATGATTCATTAATATGAAAACCCCAAACATTATCTACCACAACGCAACTGTTACTCGCGAACGTCGTAATCAGCTAAACAGCCATAAGTCAGCTGTTATTTGGTTTACTGGTTTATCAGGCTCTGGAAAATCGACGCTTGCTCACTCTGTTGAGGAGGAGTTACATAATCTAGGCTGCAGAACCTTTGTTTTAGATGGGGACAATGTACGCCACGGCCTATCATCAAACTTAACTTTTAGTGATAATGACCGTAAAGAAAATATTAGAAGAATTGGTGAAGCAGCTAATTTAATGATGGAGGCTGGCGTTATTGCTATGACTGCATTCATCAGCCCGTTCAATGAAGACCGTAATCTTGTTAGGCAATTATTGCCCCAAGGTGATTTTATCGAGATCTACTGCAATGCTAGTCTAGAGGCTTGTGAGTCAAGAGATGTTAAAGGCTTGTATAAGCGCGCACGTGCTGGAGAAATTAAAAACTATACCGGCATTGATTCTCCTTATGAAGCACCTGACAATCCAGAGTTGGTTATTGATACTGAGGGTGGGTCGTTAGAAGAGTCTGTTGCCAAGGTGATGGGCTTCCTGAAATCCAAAGAAATTATTACTTAACAATGCTTAATCAGATTAATATTCAGGATATTGTCACTATTGCCAAGGAAGCCGGCAATGCTATTATGCAGATCTATAAGCAAGATTTTGAAGTTGAATACAAAAAAGACAGTTCACCATTAACTATGGCTGATAAAAAAGCCAATGATATTATTGAAGATGGCTTAAATCAACTCTTAGTTATCTTCCCTATTCTATCTGAAGAAGGTAAAGAGATTCCTTATGAAGATAGAAAGCATTGGGAGTATTTTTGGTTGGTCGATCCACTAGATGGCACTAAGGAGTTTGTGAAGAAGAATGGTGAATTTACCGTTAATATAGCACTCATTCATAAAAATACACCAGTACTCGGTGTGGTCTATGCGCCAGCACTAGATGTATGCTATTGGGCAAAGAAAGGTGAAGGTGCATTTAAAGACGGACAAAAACTTCCTCTTAAAACAGCGGATCAGCGCAAAATTTACAAGGTAGTTGCCAGTCGTTCACACATGTCAGATGAGACACAAGCATTTATTGATGCGATAGACACAGACAAAGAAAAAGAGCTGATCTCAATTGGCAGTTCTCTGAAAATATGCTTAGTTGCAGAAGGTGAAGCTGATATTTATCCAAGATTAGGACCTACTATGGAATGGGATACAGGCGCTGCACATGCGATTATTAATGAAGCTGAAAAGAGTTTTAAAAAGTACAAAATCGGTCAATATTCAAAACATAAATACAATAAAGAAGACTTATTGAATCGATGGTTTGTGGTAGGGGGTGAGTCATGAAAATCGCTATTGCCGGCACCGGCTACGTTGGTCTTTCCAATGCTATGCTTTTGTCTCAAAACCATGAGGTTGTGGCTCTTGATATCATCCCTGAGAAGATTGAACAACTTAACAGCAAGATCTCTCCAATAGCAGACACTGAGATTGAAGACTTCCTGGCTAATAAAGACCTTAACTTTACCGCTACACTAGATAAAGAACTGGCTTATAAAAACGCTGATTTTGTCATCATTGCTACGCCTACTGATTACGATACGGCTAATAACTACTTTAATACCGCTTTGGTAGAGGCGGTCATACAAGATGTTATTAATATTAATCCTAATGCAGTAATGATTATCAAGTCAACTGTGCCAGTTGGCTATACTCAAAGTATTAAAGAGAAGTTTAATATTGATAATATTCTATTCTCACCAGAGTTCTTGCGAGAAGGATTAGCGCTTCATGACAATCTACATCCATCACGCATTATTGTTGGCGAGAAGTCTGATAGGGCAGAGGCATTTGCCAGCCTTCTACAAGAGGGTGCTATAAAAGAGAATATCGACGTTCTGTTTACAGATTCAACTGAAGCTGAGGCAGTGAAGCTTTTTAGTAATACTTATCTTGCTATGCGAATCTCATACTTTAATGAGCTAGACTCTTACGCTGAAGCGCATGACTTAGACTCAAAACAAATCATTGAAGGTGTTAGTCTTGACCCAAGAATTGGATCACACTACAACAATCCATCATTTGGTTATGGTGGGTATTGTCTACCTAAAGACACCAAACAGCTTAAGGCTAATTACAAAGATGTGCCTAATGCGTTAATCAGTGCCATTGTTGATGCTAACTCAATGCGTAAAGACTTTATTGCAGATTCAATCATTGCCAAACAGCCAAAGATTGTTGGTATCCATCGTCTCATTATGAAAAGTGGAAGTGATAACTTTAGGGCGTCAAGCATCCAAGGTATCATGAAACGTATTAAGGCCAAAGGCATTGACGTAGTTATTTACGAGCCGGTCTTAATTGAACAAGGTGAAAATGAGTTCTTCCATTCGAAAGTGATTGGTGATTTAAATGAATTCAAACAAATCAGTGATGTGATTGTTACCAATAGAATGGTAGATGAGCTTAATGATGCAAAAGATAAGGTTTACACAAGAGACTTATTTAACTCAGATTAGTTAAATAAGCAGAAAAATAACAAATTAAAAAATAAGAATTATTAAATGAAAATATTAGTAACAGGTTCGGCAGGCTTTATTGGTTCGGCATTCTCAATTAAGCTTCTTGATAGAGGTGATATAGTTGTAGGCATTGATAATCATAATGACTATTATGATCCTGCACTTAAAGAAGCACGTCTTGCAAGGCATGCTGACCACCCTAACTACACACATATTAGAATGAACCTTGAAGATCGCGAAGCAATGGCTGAGCTGTTTAAAGATCAACAATTTGACGCAGTAGTTAATCTAGCGGCACAAGCAGGCGTTCGTTACTCTATTGAAAACCCATTAGCTTATATTGATACCAACTTAGTAGGTTTTGCTCATATATTAGAGGGTTGTCGACATAATAAAGTAGGGCATTTGGTTTATGCATCATCAAGTTCTACTTATGGTCTTAACACCAAGCAGCCATTCTCAACGCATGACGCGGTTAATCATCCAGTAAGCCTGTACGCAGCTACCAAGAAAGCTAATGAGTTAATGGCACATACTTACTCACACCTTTATGATCTACCGACTACAGGCTTAAGATTCTTTACTGTTTACGGTCCGTATGACAGACCTGACATGGCATTACAAAAGTTCACTAGAGCTATTATGAATGATGAGCCTATCACGGTATTTAACTACGGTAAGCACCGTAGAGACTTTACTTACATTGATGACATTGTTGAAGGTATTATTAGAGTGCTTGATAGGCCGGCACCTGCAAACTCTAACTGGGATAGTAATAACCCAGATCCTGCCACCTCGAGTGCCCCATACAGGGTTTATAATATTGGCAATAACAATCCAGTAGAGTTAATGGATTATATTGAAGCACTGGAAACCTCGCTAGGCAAGAAGGCAGAAAAAGAACTACTACCACTCCAACCTGGAGATGTGCCTGATACTTATGCCGATGTGGATGACTTGGTTAAAGAGTTTGACTATAAGCCGAGCATGAGTGTTAAGCAGGGTGTTGAGAATTTTACAGTTTGGTATAAGGAATACAATAAATGAGAAAAAAGGCTTTAATTACAGGGATTACAGGACAAGATGGAGCGTACCTTTCAGAGTTATTACTGGAAAAGGGTTACGAAGTTCATGGATTAAGAAGAAGAATATCAATTTTTAATACTCAAAGGATTGATCACCTCTATCGTGATCCGCATGAAAAAAATGTAAATTTTTATCTTCATTATGCTGATATGTCTGATAGCATGAGTATCACGAAGGTGATACAAGATGTACAGCCAGATGAAATATATAATTTGGCTGCCATGAGTCATGTTGCAGTTAGTTTTGAAACACCAGAATATGCTGCTGATGTTGTTGGAACCGGAGCCTTGCGTATTCTTGAAGCTGTAAGATTGTTAGGGTTGTCAGATAAAGTGCGTATATATCAAGCGTCAACATCTGAGCTATATGGAGAAGTTCAAGAGATCCCTCAAACTGAAAAAACTCCTTTTTATCCTAGAAGTCCGTATGCTGTGGCGAAGTTGTACGGGTATTGGATTACTGTAAATTATCGTGAAGCATATGATATGTTTGCTTGCAATGGTATTCTATTTAATCATGAATCTCCAATACGTGGAGAAACATTTGTTACTAGAAAAATTACAAGAGCAGTTTCTAAAATAGCATTAGGATTACAAGATAAATTATATTTAGGAAACCTTGATGCCAAAAGGGATTGGGGGCATGCTAAAGACTATGTCAGAATGATGTGGATGATATTACAAGCCGACAAACCTGAAGATTGGGTTATAGCTACTGGTATTACAACTTCTGTTAGGGATTTTTTAAAAATGTCATTTGCTTATGTCGGAATTGAGCTAGAATTCAAAGGAAAAGGTGTTGACGAAAAAGGTTTCGTTAAGTCTTGCAATAATCCAAAATATCAAGTAGGCCAAGGAAATGAGGTTATAGCAGTTGACCCTGAATATTTCAGGCCTACGGAAGTTCAATTGTTGATTGGCAACCCTGCAAAAGCTAAAGAGAAGCTGGGATGGGTAGCTGAACATAGTTTGAGTGATCTAGTGAATGATATGATGGAATCTGATTTACTGTTAATGACAAAAGAGCAATATTTAAAAGATGGCGGCTATCAAATAATGAACAACTGTGAATAGCTTGCATGGTTAAGAATATCTTTTACAACAATATATTAATAGGCCAAGTCTATGATTTAAATCTGGTTAATGGGGTACAATTCCCCACTTCAAGTGAACAAACGTTTCAATTCGGATTTGGTGTTATAGATGAAGACAAAACCTTGGTTCCGCATATACATAAACGAGTTGAAAGAACTATCCAAACAACATCAGAATTTTTGTATGTAGTAAATGGTTTAATGACAATAGAAATTTATAGTGAAGATGAAATGCATGTCCAAACCATTTATTTAAGTGACAATCAAGCGTTTTTACAACACTTTGGTGGGCACAAAATTACATTGCAAAAAGGTACTAAATATTTTGAGATTAAGCAAGGCCCTTATTATGGACACAATTTTGACAAATATGAACTACAAGAGTAGATGAAAGGTTTTATCCCTGTAAACACACCGTTATTAAGTGGTAATGAAAAAAAATACATTAATGAGTGCATAGATACTGGATGGATATCATCAGAAGGTCCATTTGTAGAAAGATTTGAATCTGAACTTAGTCGTGTAGTGAATAGAAAATATGGGGTTGCTGTGTCTAGTGGAACAGCTGCATTAGATATTGCTATAGCCGCGCTAAACATAAAAAAAGGTGATGAGGTAATCCTGCCTTCGCACACGATAATTTCTTGTATTTCAGCCATTATTAAGTCTGGCGCTACTCCAGTTTTAGTTGATTCAGAGTTAACAACATGGAATATGGATGTTAGCTTAATTGAGGGGAAAATTACAAAAAATACCAAAGCAATTATGGCAGTTCATGTTTACGGTCTTCCAGTAGATATGGATAAAATAATGAAACTATCTAAAAAGTACGGTTTATTTGTTATTGAAGATGCAGCACAAATGCTGGGGCAGACATATAAAGGTAAGCCTTGTGGATCTTTTGGTGATATAAGCACATTTAGCTTTTATCCTAATAAGCAAATTACAACAGGTGAGGGAGGGATGTGTGTTGTAAATAACAAGGAGTTAGCTGAAAGATGCAAGTCTCTAAGAAATTTATGTTTTAATAATGAAAAAAGATTTATTCATGATGAGCTTGGATGGAATTATAGAATGACAAATATGCAAGCTGCAATCGGAGTTGCACAAATTGAAAAACTACAAGTGCATGTGAGAAGAAAGCGAGAAATTGCCAAATTGTACAAAAAATTAATAAGGTTTAATAATTGTATTAATATGTCAGTTGATAGCACCTCTTACTCGGAAAATATTTACTGGGTGATTGGGATTTTGATTTGTGATAATTGTAAATATTCAGCCAAAGATGCAATGAACTATTTGTCTGAATATGGAGTTGGGGTTAGACCTTTTTTTTATCCATTAGATATGCAGCCAGCATTTGATATGACTACTTTTGTTAAAAAAGGCCATAATCCAAATTCTAGAAAATTGTATGAAAAAGGATTTTATATACCAAGTGGCCTTGGAATTACAAATAATCAGATAATTCAAGTATCCAATAGGGTTAATAAAATGATTGTTGATTTTACCAATTAAAATAAGCATTACGCATACTCAGCATGTATTCACGATCAACTAAGTACTCTAGTAAAATACTCATTGTCTCGAACCAAAAAGAAGATGGCTATGCTGATTTTATAGTGGATGCATTTTGTAGAAATTTTGATTCAGATGTTTTATATACAAAGTCAAATAATGAAAAGTTGTATTTTTTTGATAGGATTTTAAACAAGTTAAATATAGAATTAGATAAATCAGATTTAAATATGAAAATTATTAGAGCTATTTTTGAAAAAAAGTACAAGATAATCATAATAGTTAAAGGAAATAGAATTTACCCTTGGACATTGAGAAAAATAAAGGAAGCCATTCCTCATATAAAGTTAATTTCATGGTCAGCAGATAACATGTCAAAATGGCATAATAAATCTTTCATGTATCATTATGGAGTAAATTATTATGATGCAGTCTTTTGTACAAATATTCCAGATTATAGAAATATAGAAAATTTTTGTTATAAGCCAGTATTTTATTTTGACAAAAGAGCTGAATTTGATTTCCATACCCCTGTCCTAACTAAAGATAAGTCTTATGAAGATAGTGTCGTCTTTATCGGTAGTTATGAAAAAGAGAGAGCTCAAGATTTAAATTTTTTAGCAAACAATGGTATTAAGATAGATATATTTGGCAATGGATGGGATAGGGCTAAAAGGTATTGTCACAATAACCTAAATATTACCATTGGAGAACTCAAAGGCAAAGACTACGTTACTGTTATATCTAGTGCAAAAATAACCTTAGGCTTTCTAAGGAGAATTAATAAAGATACTCAAACATCCAGAACTTTTGAAATTCCAGCGTGTGGAGGATTTATGTTAATGGAGAAAAGTCAAGACCATTTAAGGCTGTTTATAGATGGAGAAGAGGCGGTTTTCTTTGATAATAAACGCGACTTATTGCGTAAGCTGAGATATTATTTAGGACATGATCTGGAAAGAATTTCAATTTCAAAAAAAGGCAGAGAAAAAGTAGAGAGTGGCAGGTTCTTTTTTGACGATTTGACTTATGAAATGGTTGAATTGATTGATCAGGTTGAGAGCTGAAAAATGAAAATAGTTGATTGCAATAAATTAGTGTCAAGTAACTATGAAAAATATTCTTTTGATTTTTGTATCATTGGTGCTGGCATTGCTGGAGTGATTTTAGCTGATCAATTGTTAGATAAATTTAATATAGCTATTATAGAGTCTGGAGATTTTTCTATTAACCAAAAAGCCCAAGAGTTAAATGAATTGACCATTTCTGGGAATCCAATACGTAAAAATTTTCAAAATAGAATTAGACAATATGGGGGCGCTTGCAACCTATGGGCGGGTAGAAGTTTGATTTTTAATGAAATAGATCTAAAAAATAGAAGCTGGATCAACAATAGCGGATGGCCTATTTCAATGGAGGAATTAAACCATTATTACTCTAAACTACATAAAAAATACGGGATGGTTGATTTTGACATGTTTAGCAATACGCATGATGATTTTGATAATTCATTATATGCCGATATATTTAAATTCGATGATTTTGATAGTGATAAAGCTGTTTGGACAGAGAAGATAGCTAGATTTGGAGATAAAAGTAAAACTTTTAAGAGATTAAATAAATCCCATAATGTGGTGCTTTTTAAAAATGCAACGGTTCAAAAGCTTTGTGATATTGGAAGTAGAATAAATAGTTGTAGAGTTGTTTCTAGTAAAAATAATACTTTAATTAATATACAGGCTAATTGTTTTATTATTGCAGCTGGAGGTATAGAGAATGCCAGAATTTTACTCTCATCGAGAGATCAGCATAGTGTCGGCATAGGTAATAAATATGATAATGTGGGTAGATACTATATGGATCATCCGTCACATATACGTAAAAATATTAAACTTAATAAGAGAATTTATCATTCATCCTTATTTCAAAAACCAATAAAAGGCGGAAGATTTAAAAATATAATTAGATTTAATGATGCTTTTCAAGAAAAGCACCAACTAACAAATAATCATATTGAGTTTAGTCCTCAATACCCAGAAAGCTATGAAAATGCATTTTCTTCAACCGTACAAATGGCAAAAATACTTTTGAGAAAGGGTAGTGGGACAGCGAGTAGATTTGATTTTAGTCAAGTAAAGATAAGCAAAATACCGGAAATTATTTATCTACTGTCTCCTAGCGAAATAATACCACATTTGATTAATAGACTATATTATCAGGCGAATGTGGCGATGAATCGACCAATTAATAGTAATAACCTTGTTGTTTCACACCACATGGAGCAGGTGCCGAATAGAGATAGTAGGGTGTCTTTGATTCACACTAAAAATTATTTAAACATTAACAAAACAAATTTAAATTGGATTGTGGGCAGTAAGGAGAGGGAGACGGCTGATATGCTGGAGAATAAAATTATAGAAGTTTTAAAGAAATCTGACTGGATCGATAAAGATGTTGAGTATAAAAAAATCGATGCATTTAATGATGCCTCTCATCATATGGGTACAACAAGGATCTCATTATCTCCTAAAGGTGGAGTGGTTGATCATAATTGCCAAGTGCATAATGTCGACAATTTGTTTATTGCAGGTAGTTCAGTATTTCCAACATCGGGAAGTGCTAACCCGACTTATACAATTGCAGCGCTAACATTAAGATTATCAAAATATTTGAGAGTTAAATATGCGTAGAGTAACTAAATTTTTGCAAAGAATATTGTTCTATCTACAGCCTGTGGAAATTACAAAAAAAATAATTAAAATTATATTAATTTCAAGAGATGTGTTACTAAATAGAATTACACATTACCCTTCAACTGTGGCAAGTTTTGAAAATAAATTTTCAGATTATATAGGTGTAAAGTATGGATTGACTTTCTGCAATGGAACTTCTTCTATTGAAGCGGCGCTATTTGCACTGGGTGTTAGCAAGGGTGATGAGGTTATAGTACCTTCCTGCACTTTTCATGCGAGTATTGACCCTATAGTAAACATTGGAGCAAGGCCAATATTTGCCGATGTTGGATACGGCGGTGTGATTGTGACGGCTGATGAGGTAAAGACAAAAATAACAAGTAAAACAAAATGTGTAATAGTAGTGCATTTATTTGGATATGTTGTGGATATGGATGAAATTTTAAAGATAATAAAAGAGCATGATATTACATTAATTGAAGACGTGTCCCATGCACACGGAGCTAAATGCAAAAATGGTATGGCTGGATCATATGGAGATATTGGATGTTTTAGTTTACAGGGTGGAAAGGCAATTGCAGCAGGTGAAGGAGGAGTGGCTGTAACGAATAATAAAAACTTGATGGCTAGAATGTCAATGTATGGTCATTTTAATAGACATAATAATATTTTTTCAGGAGATGATAAAGTGTATTTTGATACAGGAATTGGACATAAGATGAGGGCTCACCCATTAGGCATAACTCTGGCAAATGTTGATTTAATATTTAACAATTATCTCAATAAAAAAATGAAAAAAAATGAAATAAAAATTAAACAAATTTTAAAAAAAATTAAAGGTGTAAATGTTTTTGAATCTACACCTGATTGTGAATCAGGTGGATTTTTTGGAGGAATTCCGTTAATGATTGACTCTAAAATTCAGGACTATGAGTACATAGTTAATTGTTTTAATGATTTTGGCTTTAACCTCTCTCAATATCCTTTTCTACCTCATCACAAAATGGATGTCTACAACAAAAAAGAACTATATCCACTAGCGCATACAGAAGAATTAATAGATAATTTGTTTTTATTGGATAGAAGGATTTTGTTGATGTTTACAATAGTAGAGAAGATTAAACTTAATATGATACTCAGGAGATTAAATGAAAACACTTGATTTAAAAGAGTATGGCTTAACTAAATACAACGGAAAAGATATATTTGGCTATGGGAATGTGAGGCTTGCCCCTCATTACTATAAGTACATGCTAGAGAAAAAAGCACATGGAAAGTCAATATTGGATATTGGATGTGGAGACGGAGTAATTGGTACAATTGTAGGCGATGATACCGAATATATGGGTCTAGATATTGGTGCAGGTATTTATAAGGAAGTCGAACATAAGCAGATAAGGTATATTCGTAATCATGATGAATTAATGAGCGCTATTAGTGAAAAAAAAGTTGATATTTCAATATTGAATAATGTACTAGAGCATACGTTTGACTTTACTGATTTATTTGAAAAAGCTTTAGAAAACACAAATGATATGGTTATGGTTTCGCTACCAAATGAAGAAAACATTCATCTTAGGTTGAGTTTTTTGATGGGCAGAGGTATAACTAGCCACACTCTGGATTTAGTTGGAAGTCATGTTAATCATCGGCATCTATGGTTGGTGCAAATACCAAAAGCAGAAAAGATACTGACTGAGATTGCCACTAGATTTCAGTTTAAATTGGAAGAAAAATCCCATTATATTGCCTTTCCAAATACCACCTGGAAAAAATGGCTTTATATGATTGGAACAAGGTTTCTGCCTTGGAATGTAAAAGCAAGAAATTTTGTCTTAGTTTTCAAAAAAAATAAACAATGAAGGTCTCAGTAAGCGTCTTTGGTAGGTTTCATTTTTTTGATTTAGCAAAGCAATTAAATGATAAAAGACTTCTTTTTCAACTTGTTACTACATATCCAAAATTTAAAGTAAGAGAGTGGGGGGTGAATAAAAAAATAGTTATAGGTATAGTTGTTTTGGAGTTGTGTAAAAGAGTCTTTATTAAATTAAATTTTTATAGACCTGCAATAGAGGTTTTTTTAAAAAAAACTTATGGTTTGATTTCTTTAAGAAGTGTTAGTAAAAACACAGATATTTTTATATTTCTTGCTGGCAATGGATTTAATTCTAGATTAATAAAAAAATTACAACGCAGCAATGTTGTATGTATAGCTGACGAAGCTAGCTCTCATGTTTTAATACATGAAAAAATTCTATCTGACGAGTATAAAGAATTAGGGATTAAAAACAACAAAAAACACGCAAAAGAAATTGTCAAAGAGACTTTGTTGGAGTACCATTTAGCAGATTATATCACCGTTCCATCTTCATTTGTCAAGCGAAGTATGAATGAAGCTGGCATTAATCCTGAAAAAATATTTGTAAATCCTTATGGAGTTGATTTGTCACAATTTAAGCAAATTCCAAAACAAGATAATATATTTAGAGTAATATTTTGTGGAAATTTATCAATTCAGAAGGGGAGTCATTATTTATTGCAGTCAATATATGAATTAAATTTAGAAGATTTTGAATGTTGGCATATAGGTAAAATTTCCAGTGAAATGGAAGTATTTATAAAAAAATATAGAACCAAAAAGATGAAGTACAAGGGCGTCCAACCCCAATCTGAATTGTATAAACTGTATTCACAAGGTAGTGTTTTCTGCATGCCTTCATTGCAGGAGGGTATGGCCATGGTTCAACTACAGGCTATGGCTTGTGGACTGCCACTTATCTGCACTACAAATACCGGAGGTGATGACTTGATTACTGCAGATGGCAAAGAAGGTTTTGTAATTCCTGTTAAAAGTGTAGATTCTATTAAAGAAAAAATAAATTATTTATACAAAAATAGATCTGAGTGTAGAGAGATGGGGCTTAAAGCAAGACAAAGAGTTTCTAAAGGGTTTACTTGGAATGATTATGGAGATAGATACACACTGTTTCTAGAAAGTGTAATAAATAAATAGAATCAAATGCTAATATCTTCTAATATAAATTCGAAAAAAGTCTTGCTTATACTTGTTGGTCAAATGAGAACAGCTAAGTATCTTTATAATGATATATTATCAGCATTCTCTAAATTAAATCCTACAGTAGTAATTAGCACATGGGAAGATGATAATGTTTCAATAGATAAACTTGTTAATTATTACAATCCTGCTTATATTGATATCGAAAAATATCACAAATCCCTCACATTTTCAGAAGTTGGACCAGAGTGTTGGGTGGATGACTTTGCTATTGAGGCAGAATCAACAAGAGCAATGTGGTATAAATTTGGTCGCTGTGTAAACATTGTTAAGGAGCTAGAAGAAAACTCAGGGGTTAAGTTTGAGACTATAGTGAAATTTAGAGTCGATATAATGTTATTGTCGAAAGTTAGTATTAAGAAATCTGATGGGTATATTTTTTTTGAAAATACAGGGTCAGATGTTAGGTTCCAGAGGTCTGATAGATTTTTCTATGGAGATAGAGACTTAATGTTAAGTATTTTTAGAGAAATATGCCCGTATACAAAAAATAGATGGAGCGTCAATCAAAGTCATGTTGGCCATCAACTTTTACCTGTTGGAGAAAGGGTGTTTAAGCAATTTATTGAATATAAAGCTATTAAGGCAAGATTCTTTTTTCCAGCGGTAAAAATATGGAGGTTTGAGCGCTACCCAAATACATGGGATAAATTATCGGTACATTTGAATAGAGCTAAGCGTTATTTCAAAAGAGTAGTTTTGAGATTTGATTATTAGCATGAGAAGAGAAATATATAGAAGCGTAGCTTTGTCAATTCTGAGAGATTATCTTACTAATATTTCTCTTTATACACAAAAAAAATGTAATTATTTACTTAGTAAAATATACATCAAAGTTAGATTTGCAAATCCTTGGGTGCGCAATAATAAAAATTACCTGTTTATTCATATTCCTAAAAATGCTGGAACATCATTTAGGGTTCAAAATAAAATAAATGAAACAAATCATATACCTTTTTCTAGGTATTGTATTTTTGATAAGGATAAGGCTAACTCAACACCTTCTTTTGCAATTATTAGAGATCCAGTTACAAGATTAAGATCGTCTTTTTTTTATTTAAAAGAATCTATTGTTTATAAATCATTTAACAGAAGCTATGACGCTAATAAAATTGCCAATATCGAAACATTTGAAGAGTTTGTTTTAACCTTAAAAAAAGATAAAAAATTTTGTAGAAATGTTTTGAATTACGGTCCATTTATACCTCAATGCCACTGGATAAAAGGGGTTGATGGATGTAAAGTTTTGTATATAGTTAAACAAGACTGCATGCAACACCAAATTCCTTTGCTTGCTAAGCTGCTAAATATTGATATAAGTCTAGATATACATATAAATAAAACATCATTATCTCCAGAGTCTAAAAAAGATATTCCAGATTTCTTAGCTGAAATTATAAGAGATATTTATAGTGAAGATAATTTCTTATATCAAAATATAGATTCAAAAAGACCAACACAATTAAAATATTTTTTTTAAAGAGGGTGTAGTTTGATAAAAGGAATGTTATTTGATTTAGATGGTACCTTGGTAAGTACAAAAGAGGCTAACTACTTATCATATCAAGAAGCTTATAAAAGTATAGGTATTAATTTGTCAAGAGAAGATTATTTTGAAGCTTTTGGATTTCGCTTTGATGACATGGTTAATGCTATATCTCCTGGACTAAGCATTACAACAAAAGAAAAGTTAAAAATTGAGAAATCAAAGCTATATAAACACAATCTTAAATTAACAACACTAAATAAAGTGCTGGTAGAAATAATTAAGAATAGTGATCCTGGTATGAAAAAAGCACTTGTAACAACCGCAAGTAAAACGAACGTATTAGAAGTGTTAAAATTTCATCATTTGAGTGGCCTATTTGATGTGTGTATTTATGGTGAGGATGTTGTTTCGGGGAAGCCAAATCCTGAATGCTATAATCTAGGAATTAATTTATTAGAACTCCATCCAAGCGAATGTTTGATTTTTGAAGATAGCCTTGTTGGTGTTTGTGCAGGAAACAAATCAGGAGCTAGCGTGTTAAATGTATCTGGGTGGTCTGATGAAAATGGATGATATTGTAGTGGTCTGAAAAACTTGGACACAAAGATAGCCTTATAATACAAACTATAAGGAGGTCAGCAAATGACACAAGTAAAAACCAGGAAGCAACGTGTAATGTTCACGGTTGAACAAAAGCTAGA
>Ga0233436_1001918_pt1 | contig 15883 bp, 12 predicted proteins | sample SI_122_August201_2_FD_182723 | JGI IMG/M metagenome (GOLD analysis project Ga0233436, IMG submission 182723) | Seawater microbial communities from Saanich Inlet, British Columbia, Canada - SI_122_August2016_150_MG | ecosystem: Environmental > Aquatic > Marine > Inlet | place: Canada: British... | reverse complement strand
CAATATAACCTTCTTCTATTTTGAGCACTTACCAAAGCACTATTAATTTCTATTGGCTCAACTCCCAAGGCTTCTGAGATTACTTTTTCCCATTTCTTTGACATTACTACATTTTCTAATAAGAATTTGATTTTTGGATTTATTTTTCTTAACTCAGTTAAAACTCTCATATATTCCCAAAATAAGTAAGATTGACCTGAAAATTCAAAACCTTCTTCCTTTAATTTTAAATATTGTTTTAATGATAATATTTCTACTTTACATTTAGTTGATGCTCCATTTCTTTTTCCTGCAAATGAAAAATTTTGACAAGGACTTCCTCCTATAAGTAAATCTATTTTATTTAAGTTATTTACTTTTATATTTCTTACATCACCTAAAAAGATAGTATCTGGAAAATTTAACCTAGTAACATTCATAGGAGCTTCTTCTATTTCACTACTATAATATTTGCTTACTTCAATACCAGAAGCTTTCAAAGCCAATCTCCCACAAGACATACCATCAAAACAAGATAATACATTTATTTTATTGTTCATTTATTTCCTTTTTTTGAATTATACACTTTTTATAACTAAATCATATAAAGTTTTCTTTTTTATTTTTTCTTTTAAAAAACTTTTATAATTTTTTTATGATTATTATTAATTTAAACAGAATTGGAACATTTGAATTCCAGGAAAAAACATTCTTTGATTTATTTTTAAAAAATAAAATTAAAAACCTTAATAAATTTGACTTAGTTATTTTTAAAAAATTAGAAAAACTTGAAGATAAAATTCTTTTTGGAATTTCTGTTGATTTAGAAAAGACTATTAAAAGTTTTCTAAGAGATAAAGTTTTAAACTTACATGAAATAATTTTAAAAGATGACATTTTATTTAAAAGTGGTGCAGATATTTATGAAATACTTTATTACTATGAAAAAATGTTTGATGAACAATTTGATATTCAATATGAAAAAACAATTTACCCTTTTCTGTCTCACTAACTTAGCTTTTATAATCCTTTAAGGTTATTTAATGTATAATTTTATAATTAAAAAAAAGGATTTAAATATGAAAAAAATTATTTTAACTTTTGCTTTTGTTAGCTTAACAAGTTTATTATCTGCAAATCCAGTTCAACCTAGTGGTTGCCTTGGTTGCCATGGGACTGATTGGTCTAAAAAAGCACTAGGTAAATCTTTACCTGTTTCTGAAATGACTCAAAATCAGATTGCTAAATCTCTTATAGGTTATAAAAATGGAACTTATGGTAGAAGTATGAAAGGTATAATGGCAAGTCAAGTAAAAAGATATACAGAGGAAGAACTTACAGCATTCTCCCTAACTATTGGGAAATAAACTAGTAAGACAAAAAGCCTACTATTTATAAATAGTAGGCTTTTTATAACTAATTAAATATATGATAAGATTTGCTTTTAATTCACATTTCCTTTATGAGTATGAAAACTCAGTTTTTTTTGAACTTATTTTCAAAGAGAAAATTAGACACTTTAATAAATTTCAATTGGCTCTTTTTAAAAAACTTAGAACTTTATCTGATAAGCTTTACTTTGAAAGTAATGAATCTGATTTAAAAATTATAATTAAAAATCATACAAGAGACTTAGTTGATTTATATTATGTAACTAATAGTGATGAAATCTTAAACATACCTGGTTCTGATTTTTATGAAGTTCTTTCTCATTATGAAGATATGTTTAGCAGACAATTTGATATTCAATATGAGAATATCATCAAACCTTTTGTTTTAAAAAGTTCTTAAAATTTTCTTTTTTTAACTCTTCTTCTTTGATTTTTTCTTTTTTTGATTTCTAGATTCTTTTCTTTTTTCTTCTTCTTTTGACAATTTTTCTGATAATTGTTCTAATTTAGTTTTTTTCATTTTATATCCTTCTCTTTATTTATTTTATTTATTTTATTTATTTTATTTATTTTAAACTTAAGGTTTGCTTATTTTAGTTTGAGATGCTCTTTTATTAATTATAAATTCCCTTATTTTTAATATTTTACTTTCTCTTTCTTCTTCTATTTCTTTTGAAGAGCTTAATTCTTTTTCTACATTTTCTATATTAGAATAATCATAAATTTCATTTTCAAATCCTCCTATAAAAACCTGCTTAGCTGTGTCAGTATACACCTTTTTTCCGTCAGAAGTAAATTTAACTGGAATTTCTTGACTGGAATTTTTTACTGGAATTTCTTTATAAGCACTTCTTACTTTTCTTGAACCATATGCCTTTCCCATTGTCATAAATAAAGGGAGACTTCTTATTTTCTTTTTTCCTTCTTCTATACTTTCTTTCTTCTCTATACTTATATCATCTAATTGCTTATTTGATTTTTTAAATAAAGCATAATTTTTTATGTCTTCATCATTTAATAACATATATTCATTATATTTTTTAACCTGAGCTAAATACATAGTATTTAAATCAATTATTTGACTCTCTATATCATTAACTCTTACCGTCTTCATTTCCTTAAAATAGCCTTCTTTTTCTTCTAATTCTATTATTATTTCTCTATCATTAATATCTTTATATATTAAATTACTTCCTTCTATTTTTCCAACCCCTAATCTTTCTAAACTACCATCAGATAACTCTCTATAATATTCTTTTCCCTTTTTAGTTATAAAACTACCTGTTTCTTGAATTTGAGCTACTTTTCTTGCTTCAACATTATTTAATGTAAATTGATTACCATTTCTCCAAGAAGAACTCATAGCTACCATCAATGAATTCTTTAAAATAAAATCATTGATATTAGAAGCTTCTTCTCCCATTACATTATCTTTAGTATTTCCAAATTTCAATATTCTTTCATTGTATTTTTTTAAACTACTTTCAAATTCTTTCATTTTTTCTTTTGAAACTCCACTTTTTATTTTCCCATATACAATAGTCCCTGTTTTATCTTGATTTTCAATTTCAAAATCAATATGTGAAGAACCAACTCCACCTGCTACTCTACAACAAGAAGTAGCTTCCCCTGTAAATAATATTCTTGGATCTTTACTACTTATAAACTCTACTAAATAATATTCATCTTCTTTGGTTCTTTCACTAACACATTTTAATATTTTTTTTACCATTGGTATATTATTATCTTGATAATCTTTATCTATTTGATTTTCTCTATAATTTTCATATTCTTCAATTGTCTTTGAAGATAAAATATTTTCTCCTATACCTGCTTCTTGTGCAGAAGCACTATTTATAGAGTAAAACAATGGTTCTATTATTTCAGTATATCTTGTTCTAATACTTCTTGCTTTTAATTGAGCTTCTAATATATCTAAGTCTATTTCATAATCATCAGAAAAAATATCTTTACCCAATTCTAATTCTAATTCTTCTATTTCTCCAATTCTTTCATAAAATAATTTAAATCTTTTCTCATTAAAACCTTTTTGAGCTGCTTCTTTCAATATTTTTTTAAATAATTTAGTTTTAAAACTTGCTTTTACTTCTTTTAACGTTCCTTCAGACATGTAATGAAAATCATCTATTGTTAAATATTTAAAATAATTAATTAATCCATAATCTTCTTCTTGAGTAATTTCATTTTCTTGAGTAATTTCTTCCCTCTGTAATTTTAATATTTTTCTATGATTTGATTGATTAATATCTGGTAATAAATCTATAACTTCATTAATTGTTTTTTCATTTTGGTCATTAAAATCTAAATATATTATTTCTCTATACTTTTCTTTATTTATTTTTTGGATTTTATATAAATTATTTACAAAAATTATTCTTCTTTTATTATTTAATTTATTATCAAATATTGATTCTTCTACACTATTTTGAGGAAAATTTAATACAAATCTATTTAAAACATCTTCATAGTGACTATTTTTTAATTTATAATTAGAATCTCCTTCAAAAGGGATAGTTAATCTCTCTAATTTATATTTATTTTTTAAAACTTTTATGATATCTTTTAACTTTTCTCTTTTTCTTGATAGCTCAGAAACTTCTACTTTATCTTTAAAAATACAGCTAACATCTTCATCGTTAAGATATTTTTTTATACTTGAGCTATCTTTTTCCTCATCAGAATTATCTAAAAATATATCAGTTCTAAATAATATACTTTTCTTTAAAAAATCTAATGAATTTTTATTTAATCCTTTACTAATATTAAAACCTATTGTTTCCTCAAATTCTTTTATGTTATAAAAATCTCTTTCTATTTCTTTTGTCTTCTTTCCTTTTTTGATTTTCTCTTGATACTTTCCTGACTTTAAGGCTTCTATTATCTTTATAAACTTTTCAAGATTAAAATCTTCTAAAGTTATTTTCTTTGAGCTTATTTCTTCATCTTCTATATTAAAATTCCATATCTTTTGTATTAAATCCCCATTTTTTATATCTTTTGTCAATATTTCTTTTTCTAATCCTGACAATCTATTTATAATATTAGGGCTGATACATTCTAAGAAAATTTTTAATTTCAAATTAATATCTAAATAAATTTCATCAAAAATAACTTTTCTTAGTTTTTTTAATTCAAGCACTTCATCTTTCAATTTGCTTATTTGTTTTGAAGTTGAGTCAATTTCTATTTGACTTTCAAGATTTTTTATTTTTTCAATTCTTTTGATTTCTTTCTTACTCAATATTTCATATTTCTTTTCTAAATATTTAAATTCTTTTTGACTACTTAAAATATTTTCATAAACCTCTTTTAATTCTTTATCCATCTTACTAGGGTTTAATAAAACTATTTCTATATCATTAAAAAGAGACATATTTACTTTATCAATAGACAAATCAAAACTTTCTTCTACTTCTAATTCAATATCCTCTTTTTCTTCTATAAAATTAAAAACTATATCTTCTCTTTTTTTATCTTCAATGTACTCTTCAAAAATAGGAAATTTATCTAATATCAATTGATATTTTTGATTTAAATCAGTAGATTTTATACCTGTAACTTCTATCAGAATTGCTTTTATTAAAGCATCTATTTTTTTCTGATGCATAGACATATCTATTTTTTCTGAAAATAGAATTCTAAAACTTCTATTATTTAATAAATCATTTAAAGTAATCCCAGCTTTTATATCAGCTTCTCCTTCAACAATTAAATTTTCTATAAGATTTTTAAACATTTCTTCTTTTTCAAAAGATTTTATTACTTTTATTAAACTACTTAATGTATATTCAGAAACTTCTTTTAATTCATCAAATATCAAGACAGTATATTTTCCTCTTTCAACCTTAGAAGTACTCATTAAATCTTTTTGGATAATTTTTGACAATCTCTCTAAAACGTCTTCTTTTTTATTTTGTTCTATTATTTCTAATATACACAATTTAAAATTATAAGAATTTACTTTTTCTTCTTTTAAAAGAAATTCTAGAAGCTCATTTGCTTCTTTTTCTTTTAATTTGCCATACATTGATGGAATATCTTCTGTTAAATAATTTAGAATTTCTAACCTTTGCTGTTGCTCTAAATAATTTATACTTTCTTTTATATTTTCTAATTTATAATCTTTAAGACTTTTATTATCAAAAGTAGAAAATGCTTTTGAGGCTTTTTCTTGAAGATAATTTATTTCATTTTTATTTTCTTCTAAAGAAGCACTAAAATCTGCCCCCTCTAATATAGAATAAAATAAAAAACTTTCTTTTTTTGTTAAACCATTATAAAATGTATCATTACCTAGTCTTTCATATTCATAATTGTCTATATCTGAAGCTTTATTTGGCCTTAAGCCTACAGTTTTTTGAAAATTTTTAAGATTTTTACCAGTAAAAGTATACTTTTCTAAGTTTTTTCTTTCATTCTTATAAAGTAATTCTTGTCTATTTTCTATATAAATAGAATCTAGATTGTTTTTTATAGAATATTCTATTTGCTTTTTTACTATTATTTCTGAATACATAGATAAATATTTTTGTTCTATTGTTTTAAACCTTTGTAAAGCAACATGTTCTTTTTCTTCATATTTCAATGTCTCTAAATATTTTTGATAATACTTGCTATTTACATCTGATAATAAAAAATCTACTCCAACTATTTTTCCATCTTTTTCGATATAAAATACTTCAGAGTTATCTAAAAAATCTTTCATATAAACAGAATCAATTTCAGTTTGAACTTTTGAACTTTTGAATAAAAAATTATTTTCTACTAAGTATTTTTTTATAGCTTCTTGCTTCTCTTTTGATAATTTAATAAAAGCATTATTAATTACTATATCTTCAGCATTTATTTTTTCATTTGCATTTTTTAATTCTAAAACAGTTGATTTAAACTCTTTTAAAATATCAAAATCTTCTTTTTTATACTTTGAATAATATCTTTTCAAATCCTCTCTTATATCATACCTTTGTCTAAAGACTATTTCTTTCAATTCATCTTCTTTTGGATAAATTGTTAATAATTCAACAGCAATAGAAAGATAAAAACTACCTACATTCCTTTTTACAAAATGTATTAGTTCAGCCTTTGAAGATTCTAGTAGATTTTCTCTTATTTCTTTTTTATTTTTATTTTTATAAATATAACTAAAAAAACTATATCTTTCATTATTAGATAAATTTAAAGCTTCTTCATTTATTACTTCCCACTCTAATTCTTCATACCACTCAAACTCTTTAATCCTCTCTATTTTACCTAAATTATTATACCCTGATATAATTTCTTTAATCATTTGTTTTTTTTGTGACTTATCTATATTTAGCCAAGATAAAAGTTCTTCTTTTTCTGAATCAGAAGCTTCAAAGTCTTTAGTCATATCTATAAATAACACTCCTATATTTTCTATATCCATACTATTTATTAGGTAAGTTAAATTAAACTTTTCTTCTAATAGTTCTTTTAACTCTTTTAGTTTAGAAAACTCATATTTTTCTCTGTAATCTATTTTCATTAAATCACCAGCATAACTATTTATAATTTTATCAACTATTTCTTTTGACTCTTCATTAGCTATTTCTTTCAATTTAAGTAATTCATTGAAATTAAAACTACTATAATTTGAGTATTTTTTTTCTGCTGATAAAGCTTGATTAATAAATGATTTTTCTTCAATTGTTAAATCTTCCTTTAATAATAGTTCTTTTATTTTTTCTGCTTTTAATTTAGATATATAATAAGCCTCTTCTATATATTTTTTAGAATAATCTAATATTTCATCCATTGACCAATATTTTACTGATTCTTTACAAAATAAAATTTTTATATAATCTTTTTTAATTGAATCCAGATTTAAATTTAGAATTTTTTCTTCTACCTCTTTTAAAAAAACTTCATATTCTTTAAAATCTTTTTGACTTAATTCTTCAATATTTATTTCTTCTAAATACCAATTCAATCCATATTCATAATAAATATCTTTTTTATCTTCAAGATTTACTCCTTTTGACATTTCTTCTAGTTTTCTCATTAACATATCTTTCATTTTTTTGGACTTAAATATTATTTTTTTATCTTCATCTTTTATTTCTCTTTTTATGATTTTTATAAAATTTAAATAACTATTCTTTTCTTGAAAAAGTTTAATAAAGAATGAAAAATTTATTTCACTATCTCTTCTTATCTCATAAGATAGGTTTTTCTCTAACTTAATTAAATCTTCATAGTTAAAATCACTTGGAATTTTCTCACCAAAAAAATCAGATAATTTTTCTCTAAACTCTTTGGTAAAATTACCACCCTCTGTTAATATGTCTTCTGTCAATATATAATTTTTGATTTCTTTTACTTTATTTTTTATCAATTTTTGACTTAACTCATCTTCTTCCAGAAAAGTTACTTTTATTTTACTTATATCTTCAGCTATTATTTCTAATAAACTTTCTTCTTTTATGATTTTTTGTAAATTAAATAACAACAATGTGTTATTTTGGGCTTTTATTCTTTTATATAATTCTTTATTTTCTTCTTTTGATAATTTTAATTTTTGTAACATAGAATCATCTTCAATTTGTAAAAATTCATTTTTTACTAAATAATCTAATAATTGATTTCTCAACTCTCCTTTCTCTAGACTTAATAAAATAATTAAAGAAGATTCTTTAATTTCTGTAAGTTCTTCATCTTTTTCAAAGAAAGCTTTAAAATCTTTAAAAAAAACTTCTTGCAAAATATATACATATTTCTTCATTTCTATTAAATTTTGTTGTAAATTTTCATTATTAAATTCTTCATTTTCAGAACTTAAACTTAAAACCTGGTCTAATGAAGATTTTATAATTTGTTCTTTTGAAGAATCTGATATTTGCTCTTTTAATAACAGTTTCTTTACTTCTTCATTATCTATTAAAACTTTGAAATTTGTTTTAGTTAAATAATTTAAATCTATTAACAATTTAATTTCTTCTGAGGTTGCTTCTTTATTTACAAAATCACTTATTTTGCTATATTTTCTTCTTGAATAAATACCTTCAGAAAATTTTAAATCTAAAGAATAAAAATCTTTTATTCTTTTTACCAATCTTAATTCTTGAAGCTCAAAATCTAAATCTTTTTTTAGCTTATGATTTTTTTCAAAGATTTCTAAGTTTTCTATATATTTTGATATATCTGTTGTATCTTCACTTTTATTTTCATAAAAATTTCTAAGTGCTATTTTATTCTCTACTTCTATTAGTTGTTTTTTATTGATTTTGATATTTAATTTGTTTAATATTTCAATTGATTTTTTTAATGGCAATTTCAATATTTCTGTTACCATAGATTCATTAGTTAAATTGCTATATAACTTATTTAATTTTTCAAATAAAAGTTCTTCTTCTTTTATAAAATCAAATAAAAAAATTAAATCAAGTGCTTTATCTCTATTATTTTTAGCTGATTCAATTATTGATTCTGCTAATGCTAAATAAAAAGAATCTTGATTTTTTACTTTCAATTCATTTTGATTTAGTTTTTTTAACAAACATATAGTTTGATCTGCCTTTTTTATATTTTCATTAGTTAAGATAATATTAAACATATTAACATTATCTCCTAAGTCTTTTACTTTACAATAATTACTTAAACTTATATTCATTTAAAACTACCTTTTATAATTAAAATTTGAAATTGACTTTTTATTTAGTGTTTTATTTTTTACTTTGTTTTTAGGCAGGATTTCTTTTAATTTTTGATCTCCTTTTTTTATTTCTTTAATTATTTCTACATCTTCTAAATTTGAACCTATATTTTCTACTTCTTTTTTTAATTCAGATATCATTTCTACAATCTCTAAATTACTTGCATCTAAATTTATAATAAGAAGCATATATATTCTTTTTACTTGACTTACAGAAGGGTTATTTTGCAATTTTTCTACTTCTTTTTTTATTATTTCATATTCATATTGAACTTCTTCTGAGTAATTTGATTTAAAAATACCTAATTCTTTTAAAATTTCTTCCTTATCTTTTGGAAGAAAAGCTACTTTTTCTAAGTTTCCTCTTTCAAATTCATAAAGATGGTCATTTAAAATCAATTTTTCTATTTTTAATAATATTCCTTCTAGTTCTTCTTCTGAGTAATTTCCAAATTTAAAATACTTTTCTTCTAGCTCTTCTTTTTCTTCTTTTGTAAAAGAATATTCATTAGAATCTTCTGGAAGCTTTGAAAGTTTTTCTACTACTTCCAGAACATCTGCTCCTCTAAAATCTATATTAGTAGTATCAGAATATATTGGATTTGGTCTTGTTAATACATATACTTCTCTTTTTTCTCTTTTTTCATCAGATAAAAAAGATATTTTAATACCATTTTTAAGTTCCATAATAGCTTGTTGTGGAGTAGCGTTACTTTCTACTTCTATTGATTTTACCTCCCCCATTACTTTTATTGAAGATTGATCTTTATATAGCCCCATCTTGATTAAATTTGACTTTTTATTTTTTAATTCTTCTATTAATTGAAATATTTCTTCTTTTTTCTCTTCTTTGAATTCAAAACTTGAAAAAATCATTTCATCTTCCTCATAAATATCAGACTCTATAAAATGTCTCTTTCTAAATTCTTCTATTACTATTTCTATTTCTTCTTCATATATAAAATTTTCTTCTAAAAATTCTAAGACTTCTTTTCTAAAACCTTTCTTCATATTACTTCCTTTTTTATTTTTTTTATTATACTTCTTTTTTGTTAAATTCTATTTGAGACTTTTTTTACCAAAGAAAAAGTGTAAAGCCACATAGCTAAAAGCAAGTAATTATTTAACATAATGTTTATAATTAGAAGAGATTAAAAGATTAAAGTCCTTTTATATATTTTTAAGAAATGTTATATTATAATTAAATAAAAGGAAGACACTATGGTTCATAAAAATAAGTGCAAAGTAGGGGTTTTTAGTTGGTTATCAATTTATTTATTTATTTTTTTAGTTATGTCAGCAATCTTAATTAATTTGAATTCACATTCTTTAATTAAAACATATATATCAATGGATTTTAAAACTGCTATTAATAAAATGGACAGAGTTATTTATCAGGTAAATAAAAAATATAAACCAGCACCATGTGATTTCATTTTTGAACCAAAAGAATTTTTTGACCCTAAGCATTGTGATATAAATAATAATAGGTTAATAGAAATGTATGATCAAAAGTTTTTAGAAGGTCTTAAAGGAGAAGTTTTCCTAGAAGCCTTAGAATTTAGAAATGAAATATTCTCTGAAAGAATTAAAAACTGTGAAAAATTTATTAAAACTGTCCAAAAATATAATAATACTTGTTATTATGATGAAAAAGGTGATAAAATTCAACTTTTTCAAAAAAATGATGCTATCAATCTAAATTTATAGGAAAAATATATGAAAAAAACTAAAATATTATTAATTTTTATTTCCATTAGTACTTATCTTTTATCTGATAGTATTTTATCAAAAGACATTATCAATAGTATTCAATATTCTAAAGAGAAGATAGAAACTGATACTTTGAAAAACAATATAAATTGGATTAATCCTATTCAAGTTAAATATTACTATAAAAGCAATGAATTAATTAATTCTTCTGCTACTACTATTTCTATAAACCAACCAATTTTTAAAAGTGGTGGTATTTATAATGCTATAAAGTATTCACAATCTTCTTCTAAATATAATAATATAAATCTTGATATATACAAAAGAAATTTAATAAAAAAAGCTACTTCTTTTCTATATTATCTTAATCAAACAGATATTAATATTGATAAAATAAATAAATCTATTTCAAATTTAAAAATTGAAGCTTCAAGAAATAAAGAATTAGTTTTTAATGGTTTTTTAGATGTTTCTTTTTTAAACAATTCAATTATTGCTCTTAATAAAAATAAAATTGCTCTTAAAGATTTAAAGATACAAAAAGAGGATTTACTTTTAAATTTTAATAACTTATCTTCTGTTGATTATTCTTCTTTTTTATTACCTTCTTCTTTTAGTGTTTTAGAATTTAATGATTTTATCAATAATAATACAGAAGTTTCTAAATCAAAGGCAAATGAAGAATCTTTTAAATATCTAAAAAAACTTTCTTATTCAAAATACCTTCCTTCTGTCAATTTAACTTATGATTATTCAAATGACCATGAAATTAATTTAAAAACAAACACTACTGGATTTAACATCTCAATGCCTTTTGATTTTAAGAGTGTATATGATATTCAAAGTTCTAAAATAGCTTATTTAAAAGCTAAAAAAGATACTGATATTATTAAAAAAGAACAAGAACAACTATTTAATACTATCATTAATAAATTAAATATAATTGATAGTAAAATCAAAATTCAAGAAACTAACATATCTTACTTTAATTCTTTAATCAATGATATGAAAGAATTAGTTAATAATGGTATTAAGACTGAAGAAGATTTATTTATCCTTAAAAATTCAAGAGATATTGAAAAACTTAATAAAAAACTATTTTTTATTGATAAACTATTACTTATTCTTGAACTGAATTCAAACACTAATACCTAATGAAAACAAACCTTTTATAAAATGTATCCAAAATAAATAAAAAGGAGATAAAAAAGGTCTTAGAACTGTCTTCACTCATAAAATCTTATCAGAAATTATAATTCTATATTCCTTTTTTCACTAGTTTTATAATTTATTTAATTTTATATGTTATAATTAATTTACTAATTAATTTTAAAGGAAATTTGATGAAAATAAAAGTTAAAGACGAACTTAATAAAATAAATTTAAAAGTTTCTCATCAAGAGTTAGTTATTTTAAGAAATGCTTTAAACAATAGTAAAGAAGATTGCTTTGATGTAGGTAGACTAAATCATAAATTATTTGATAAAGATGAATTGAAAAGTTCAAATGATGCCAATTTCATAATTAAAAAACAAATTAAAAAAATTGACAATACTTTAAGAACTATAAATCCATATTAATAGTTCTATACTTTTTATTAGATTACTATTTTTAAAATTCTATTCATTTCTTGATTAATTTCATTCTTTGATATTGACCTTACACCTGCAGTATTATTTATATATTTTTCTATATTCATTAATTGAAATGATTTTTTAATCTCATTTTTTAATATTTTATTTTCTATTTTTATAAAATAAGTGCTTGAAGGAGAATATTCTACTCCTTCTAATACTTGACCTGCTCTTCCACCTGTTCTTCTAATAGCTAAATCAGCTTCTTCTTTATTTTTTATAAAACTATAATATTTACTTTGTTTAATTTCTTCTATTTTTCTTTTAGTTTTACTTTTTTCCCAAATTTGAAATACACAAGGAACCTTATATGTCTCTCCATTTAACTCAAAAGATTCTGAAACAATCTCTATTTCTTTTTTTAATTTATAATTTAAATTTAAAGAATCTTGTGTTGATTTCTTTTTGAAAGTCTTTGGTAAAATAAAAGCTATAACAGGTGCATTTAACTCCATCGCTTTATTACAAAAATCGATTGCTAACTTAGCCATAAATCCAAAAGGAGGATTTGAAACAACTATTGTTTTTGATAGATCATTAGAATAATTTTTTAACCAATCCTTTTCTATTATTTCAGTAGAACATATTTTTTCTTTACAAGGATTAATATCATAAGCCTCTATTTCTTCTACTTTATTATTCTCTAATGCTTTTACAAAACTTCCTCCACCTGCACAAGGCTCTAAATATTTTGTAAATTTACCTTTATAAGTATCTAAAAGATAAGCTATTAAATAATTTGATAAATACTCTTTTGTATAATATTTATCTTCACCTCCATTAACAGCTCTTTGACTTGAACCTTTTCCTATTGTGTTATGCTTATTTTTCATTTTATTTTCCTATTTAAACATTTTTTTCTTTTTCTTTGGAGAGATTTTATCCTTTTGCCTTTTATTTTACAAGTAACTTTTATTAGAAATTTATTATCTTGATTAACTTTAAAGTATTCTTTTAATAAAAATTTATTTAAAGTACATTGAACTCTTCTTTGATTTTTACTATCCATTTTTACTCTAGCTTCTATAAAATCTAACCTAGCTCCTTTTTTTAAAAGACCTGTTTTTAATTTTTTATCTTTTCTCTTATATATATTTCCAACTTTATTTAAAGTAGTTTTCATTTTACTTCTTAATTTTCTTCTAACTTCATTTGAAACAACACCAGTAGGTGTTGTTTTTACTTCTTTGACTGCTTTTTTAATTTGATTTTTAGCAGAATCTTGATTTTCTTCGTTTATTTTTTCAATTCTGCTTTTTATATCAAAAGACAAGTCTTCTTTAATATCAAATACTTCAAAACCTTCCCTTAATTTTTGAATAAATGGACTTTTTTTATCAACTTTAAAAAGTTCAATACCTGCTACTTCTTTTTCTAAGTCTTTTTGTTCCCATTCAATACAAATAATAGAAAATGTTGTTAAAGCATTATCAAAAGTCACATTTTCAACTGTTCTTTCTAAATCTCCAAATTCTATTTTTTTATATTCACTATTTGTTTTCTTATATGATTTTATTGATATAGGTAATGACAACCCAATTTTTTTTACAGGTCTTTCATAATCTTCTCTTGTAAAAGTTATATTATGTTTAAAATCTGCTACTTTTTCAAAGAAACCAACTAAATAGTCATAATCTGGCAAATCAAATATTGAAGTGTAATTTTTTTTATGACTTTTCCATAAATTTAAAGCTATAAATATCTCTTTATATTTATTTTCCCCATATAATTCTTCTATAACCATATCTTCAAAATCAAATCCATGTTTTTGAGACTCTTCTCCACTCTTAGCAGACATATAATTCCTTTATTTATTTTCATTATATTTTTAATTAGAATATAACTTGTAAAGATATTATCTTACTATAAAAGACCTTAAAAAGGTCTTAATATTAGCTATGGTTTCTTTAAATAATTTAATATATGAACTATAATATCTATATTCCAAGCTTTTCCAATTGCTTTATATCTATTTTGCTTTGATATTTTCTTTTGACATTCAGAAGTTGGAAAATAAGTATAATTATCTGGCAATGCTTGTAATCTTTCATACTCTAGTATCGACAAACTTCTATATTTTATTTTAATTAAGTTTTTTTCATCCTTTGTAAACAACTCCATATTTTGCCTACCTTTTAAATCTGTATCAAAAACTAAATAATTATCTTTTAGAACTGTTGTCAAAGTATTTGTTTTAGAATCTCTTCTGATTTCCATAAATTGCTTTGTTTTCTTATTTCTTTTATCTATATATCTACCTCTCGAAGCTCCACAAAAAACTTTTCCATCATAAGGTTCTTCTAAGATATCTTCTATTTTTATATTCTTATCTTTAGGCTGGTCTATTTTATCAGATATGTTTGTCCAATATAACCTTCTTCTATTTTGAGCACTTACCAAAGCACTATTAATTTCTATTGGCTCAACTCCCAAGGCTTCTGAGATTACTTTTTCCCATTTCTTTAACATTACTACATTTTCTAATAAGAATTTGATTTTTGGATTGATTTTTCTTAACTCAGTTAAAACTCTCATATATTCCCAAAATAAGTAAGATTGATCTGAAAATTCAAAACCTTCTTCCTTTAATTTTAAATATTGTTCTAATGATAATATTTCTACTTTACATTTAGTTGATGCTCCATTTCTTTTTCCTGAAAATAAAAAATTTTGACAAGGACTTCCTCCTATAAGTAAATCTATTTTATTTAAGTTATTTACTTTTATATTTCTTACATCTCCTAATCTTTCAATTCCTGTATTTTGCCTCTTTGATATTTCAATAGCACCTTCCTCTATTTCAGAAGCATAATATTTTGACATAGAGATATTAGCTTTCAATAAAGCTTGCTTTCCACATGAAATCCCATCAAATAAACTTAAAACTACCATTTTATACCTTTTCTTTTTATTTTTTATTATATTCTTTTTATTATAAAATATATATATAAAACAAAAGAACTTTAAGTAATGTGACTTACTCTATTTCACAGCTTCTATATTATTTATATTTACTCTTACTAATTCAAAAAATAGTATCTATATATATATTTTCCAACTGTTATAGGAATGATTCTTTACTTTATGATTTTTATAGAGCTAACAAGAGCTTTATTTGATTTTATTTTAGGAGAAGAACATAAATTTAAAGTTAGATACATTTATGATATGGGTATCTAATATATATTAAATATATACTAATATACCAATTGTTCTCTTTTTATCATTTTTTAATACCCAATATTTCTTTTACATTATTACTTCTATTTTCTTTTTTTGAAGTCATTATATTTTTACGCTCAACTTCTATAAAGGAATGTTGTTGATCTTTTTGAAAATATTTTTGGAAAAACTCAATAGAATGATTACTATATATATAGTTTTCATAATTATTTAAATAATTTAACAACTCTTTTTGTTTATCAAAATTAAAATGTTCTTTGTTGTATTTGTTTTCTTTTTCATCTTCATTT
>Ga0233436_1001910_pt1 | contig 15911 bp, 21 predicted proteins | sample SI_122_August201_2_FD_182723 | JGI IMG/M metagenome (GOLD analysis project Ga0233436, IMG submission 182723) | Seawater microbial communities from Saanich Inlet, British Columbia, Canada - SI_122_August2016_150_MG | ecosystem: Environmental > Aquatic > Marine > Inlet | place: Canada: British... | reverse complement strand
AATGCCATTTGAATTGTTTCAAACATTGCCCAAATAGCAGTGGGAATATACTTTGGTTCAACTTGAATCATTTCTTCTAGAACAACTACAAGATTTGGTAATCCTTCAACAAATTCTATAGGATTTGCATCAACGTTGTATGATGCAATAACTAGTAGTGCAATAATTATTCCAATAAGAATATTATTTTTTGGAGTCATCTGAATACATCTCCATAATTTCTTGAGTGGTCATATCACCAGTTTGAAAATCAACAATATTATCACCCTCAACACCAATTTCTAAAATTTTCTTACCTTCTTTTATTACTGCAACTCTGTTTGCATACTCTAATGCCAATTGCATGTCATGGTGTACCATGATTGCAGTCAGATTCATTTTTTTTTGAGCGTTAGTGATTAAATCCATAATTTCACGTGCAGTCACATGATCTAATTCTGAAACAATTTCATCTGCCAATAAAATTGTGGGTTTTTGCATTAGAGCTCTAGCAATTGCAACTCTTCTTTTTTCACCACCACTAAGCATGTAGGCTTTCCTATCTTCTTTCCCTGTTAGTCCCACTAGGTCAATAATTTTCTTAGCTTCAAATATTTCATTTTCAGGAAATTTCTTAAACAATGACTGTATTTTGGATAATCTAGGTAAAGAACCAAGTAAGATATTTTCAATTACTGAAATATTTTTTACCAATCCTAAACTTTGTGGAATGTATCCAATGGTATGCATCATTTTTTTAAATTTTTTATCATTCATTTCTGGCGTCATATAGTCAATTTTGATAATACCTTTACTAGGAATCATCATACCGTTCATTAATTTTAGTAGAGTGGATTTTCCAGAACCAGACTGACCAACAATTGAATAGTTTGTCCCTCTGTCAATAGACAAGTTAATTCCTTCTAATGCAAAATTTTTAGAATCATATGATGTCCAAACATCACTCATTTGGATAATTTTTTTTGTAGAGATTAAGGAAAAAGAAGGGTTTTGGGTCATCTGAATTTGATTCATTTCTAGAATCCCAGGTTTTATTTGCTCTTGTTGTATTTATCCAAAATTAATTGATCAAGACCAGTTAAGGCATTGATAAAGTCACCAAACTCGCCAATATGCATGCTAGTGGTAGTTGGAACCAAAGCTTCTGCACCATACAAGTTCTTCAAAATTGAATTATTCTCATCATAATTGAGCTCAATTAATGCATCAACTAACGCATCTTTGGTAGCATCTGACATATCAGAACTCACCATAAACACATGTGATGGAACAGGTCCAATTGTGGTAACTGGACGCAATTTTGATTGTTCGTCTAACTCAAGATATTTTTTTGGAGCAATATCTGAACCAAATGCAACATCTACTTGATCTTCAAGTAATAATTTCAAAGCTGCTTTGTAACCGCCAGCAAAAACATGACTTTCAAAGTTATTTGTTAATGCAGATTGTAATGCAACAATGTCATCACCTTCAATGTTAACATGTCCACCAGTAACTAGAGTTCCCATAGGTCTAACAAAACCAGAAGAGCCAGTAATGCTAGTAAATGCTACTCTTTTACCAAGGGTATCTTCTATTGAATGAATAGAGTCATTTTCAGCCAAGGTCCAAACAGTTGCTTGATAATTTACTTTACCTGCAACAAGTTCTGCCAATATAGCCTCTGCACCAGTTCTTTGGTGAGTAATCCATGCAGGGCCAGTATCCATAAAGGCTGCATCAATATGACCAAATCTCATACCTTCAATAATTGGTTCATATCCAGATGGAACTACTATCTCTACATCGATCCCAAGTTTATTTTCTAGAAATAATTCAAGTGCTTGAGCTTTTGGAGTTAATTCATCAGCCTTTTCGACTGGAATAAATCCTATAGTCAATGTATCAACATCAATAGTTTTTGATTCAGATGAAACGTTGATGATACCATTTTCAATAAGGAATGTAATGCCATTTAGAAATGTAGTATCGTCAACTGTGCCCTCAGCCCACCATCCAGCATTTGATTTAATCCAATCAGGAACTAAACTTTGTGCTTGAACATTTTGGACAAAGGGAATAGTTGCAACACTAATTATTGCAAGAGCAATAATAGATGTCAAAATTATTTGTCGTTTCATGATTTCTAAAAAATTTAGGATAAGCTAATTATTTAAAGCAAGATTTCATTCCATATTTTCATTCTAACTCTCTAGAATGAGAATGTTGAAACTAAATATCAGATTTGACAGTAAATGTATTGGGGTATAAACTCAAACTAGGCTCCAAACTTTCTAAAGTAATTTCTACCTTGCCAATTCTACTTCTGTATTGTTTAATTTTTTTACCTTCTGGAGAGATTACATATTGCTCCACTTCAACAAGTGCAAGATCCTCTAAAACAGATAATGTTTTGTAAACTGTAGATATAGATATTTTTAATTCATCAGCAATTTGAGTTGCATCTTTTGATTCAGATTTTATTGAAAATAATACAGTTCTAGTACACACATTGCTAAGGGATTCAATAATTTTTTGAGTTATATCAAATTCAGATAATTGAATTATGTTTGGATTTACCATAGAAATCACTTATTTGGAATCAATATCAGAGTAGGTTCAGGTTTTCTAATTGAGATATCTGCTTTGCTAATTCTACTTCTATACACTTTGTATTTTCTACCTTTATCAGATATCATCCATTTTTCAACCTTGATCAAAGTTAATTCTTCAAGATCTGAGAGTTTTTTGTATACTGAACTTAACGGGATTTTTAATTTATCCGAAAGATCAGCTGCAGTTTTCCCTTTTCTAATTATAGAAAATAATATCGCTCTTGATTCAGAATCGGCAAGTGCTTCAATTACTTTTTGAGTTATATCATATTTTTTTAATTGAGGTAAAGTGAGTCTCCTAGACATAATAATGCTAGAAATATTTCTTCATTATTTAAACGAGCTTATACTGATTCTCATTCTAGAGAGTTAGAACATCTAATTAAAAGAAGGATTTGTTTGTTGATGAGGTTTGAAACGATTCCAAAATAACCCCAAAAATATTCCAACAGAAATCCAAAAAGAAGTAACTCCAAGAACAGACATGAATCTAAATTCATTTACCAATTCCATCGGAGCGGTAATTTCATCAGGATTTTCAGGCATTGCAAAGAACACAGTTGTAATGAAAATACCGTATCCAATTAGAAAAATAATTTTTTTCTTGTTTTGAAATTTTGTAGATAATTTGTAAAATCCAAATGCGCCAAATCCTGAAATTGCAATAAATGATAGATACAAAATGGCACGTAACACTACAGTTTCAGAATCACCGACAGTTGGAGGATTTGCAGGATATTTCAAAAAGGGGATCAAATACAGTGTAAACCACATGATTCCAGCTAAAACTAGTGTTTTTTTGACATCATTATTTCCAGGTAAAGAGTTTCTAGCAAATGCAAACACTAAACCAAACAATGCACCGATAGAGGTACCTAAAATAACTCCCGCTAAAACCTGGCCACTTTTTTGCCATATGCGATATCCTTCATATTCTGCCCAGAATTGAGGAGTGTCTTCTTCTTCACCTGATGCAAACAAATTTTGATTTTCAATTCCAATTGCTTGATCAAGGTATGGTTCAACTATTGCAAAGTTTACTGTACCGTGAACAAAACCTGCTAGTGCACCTGAAATTAATACAATTACTAAAAATACAATAGTTTTCATACAGTATCACCTAATGACATGGAAAACCGGCTGCATGACGCATATCATGAGTTAATTCATGGATGTAAAGATCTGCAAATGCCTCTTCACCAATAACTAGACTAAAGATATGTCCTTGATCAAATCCTACAACAAATAATCCTGCTACAAATATTACTGCCAGTAATACTATTGCAGAAATAGGAATACTAGATTTAGAAATTTTAATCTCTTTTGATTGTGACAATAAAATTTTGATTTCTTTGTATGATTTAAAGAGTTGGATGTTTTATCCAATTTATATACATCAAAAATGATGAGATATGTGCGACAACAAGTAAAAATATTACAAAATATCGTTACAAGAAAAGGTTCAAGTAAAATATTAACTTTTAGTGCACCACATGTTTTAAAATCAATTTTTTGTTTTGGCAATCAAAAATATGTTAGTCGAGCAACTTTTTGCAAAGAAATCCATTTGGGGGAAGGTGCAGTTAAAACATTGATTTCCCATTTAAAAGAATACGGACTAGTTGATTCTATCAGAGCAGGAACTTTTCTTACAAAAAAAGGAATTAGATTTGCAAGTCAATTTTACAACGTAATACCATCGCAAGGCCTCATAAAAAAATGCGAGGTTACAAAGGGGAAATATAATTATGCAATTTTGTTAAAGAAAGATGTTGGTGTAATCATAGGGAATGGAATGCAGCAGCGAGACTACGCTATTCTTTATGGGGCAAGTGATTCTTTAACATTAGTATTTAAAAACAAGGAATTCGTTTTTTCTGGGGATGACGTTAGTTGTTTTACAAATGAACCAGAAACCAAAGATATCTTGATAAAATTATTGGATCCTGAAGAAGGAGACATAGTCATAATTACTTCATCAGATGATAAATTCATAGCAGAAATAGCTGCAATCAATACAATACTTTGGACGTTAGGAACTAGTTGAAAATATCAGAACTCTTAATGACATGGAAAACCGGCTGCATGACGCATATCATGAGTTAATTCATGGATGTAAAGATCTGCAAATGCCTCTTCACCAATAACTAGACTAAAGATATGTCCTTGATCAAATCCTACAACAAATAATCCTGCTACAAATACTAATGCTAATGCAATTATTGCAAGTTTTGAAACATCATTTTTGGATACAGAAATTTGTCTTGATTTGGACATCAAAATTGATCATTATTTGAATATATTTAAGCTCTTGTATGAGAAAAAATATCATAAAGATCATTGTTTCAGATCGATTTATCAAATCGAGAATTTATACTAGAAATTAAATTCATAAAAAATATGACAAAAATGTATCTTCTGATAATACCTGTAATTATTGGGATTATTGTAGGAGGATTTTTAACCATTTTTCCAGAAACAGAAGAAAATTCTAAAATATACACAGTGTCAAAATTAATTGAGAGCGGATCTCCAATTATGGGAGAGTCAAATGCGCCAATTACAATTTTAGAGTGGGGGGATTACCAATGTACCTTTTGTTACAAATTTCACCAAAATACACTAAGCGTCATTGAAGATGATTTTATCAAAACAGGTAAAGTGAAACTAGTTTTCAAAGACTTTCCATTAAATGGTCCAGATTCTCAACTTGCAGCAGAAGCAGCATATTGTGCTGAAGATCAAGGAAAATATTGGCAATACCATGATGAACTTTACAAAAATTGGGGAGGTGAAAGAACAGGATGGGTAACAAGGGACTCACTAGATAGATTTGCAGATACAGTCAGTCTTGATTTAAAAGAATTCAACAAATGTCTTGATGATCATAAATATGAAGATAGGGTAAATATGCTCCATGAGTTTGGAAAAGAATTGGGAATTGATGCTACACCATCATTTCTCATATTCAATGATCAAAAAATTATCAAAATTAGAGGAAATCAGCCACTAGAAGTATTTCTAAAATCATTCGATGAATTATAATTTGAAAATCAGAAGTGAATCAATTAATATTCGCATATTCAAGAAAAATTAGAAATGAATAAGAGAATAAACATAGAAAAACAAGATTCAGTTAAACTCTATAAAATTAGAAAAACCCTAGAAGAACTATCTAAAAAATCAGGTAGAGGTACAGAGTTAATTACAGTATACATTCCAAAAGGAAAACAACTTCATGAAATCATCAGTTCGCTTCAACAAGAGCAAGGAACTGCAGATAACATAAAGTCTGATCTTACAAGATCCCACGTAGTTGATTCTCTAGGCAAAGTTGTTCAAAGATTAAAGCTATACAAAAAAACGCCTGAAAGGGGATTAGTGATGTTTTGTGGAGCACTGCCTTCAGAAGAAGGAGGGCCATTAGGAAGTGAAGTAGTTACAGTGTGGGAAATTGATCCGCCAAAAGATTTGAATCAATACCTCTACAGATGCGATGATCATTTCCATGTGGATATTTTGAAAGATATGTTAAAAGATGATAATCTTATCGGGTTTTTAGCAATTGATGCAAAAGATGCAGGTTGGGGATTATTACATGGAGATAAAATTGAAGTTTTAGGACAGACAGGTTCTGGAGTTGCAGGAAAGCACAGACAAGGCGGTCAATCTGCAAAAAGATTTCAAAAATTAAGAGAAATGGAATTGAGTTATTTTTACAACAGAGTTGCACAAGTTACTAGAGAATATTTTATTGATATTTATCCAGTTAAAGGACTAATAGTTTCGGGCCCAGGTCCAACAAAGGAAGATTTCATAAATGGTAATTATTTAGAATACAGATTACAAAATAACATCATCAATACAATTGATTCAGGTTATGCAGGTGCTGAAGGAATTAGAGAGGCATTTGCAAAATCAGGAGATATTTTAGGAAATTTTAGAATGGTTGAAGAGAAAAAAATGATAGAGAATTTATTTAGAGAAATAAACACCAACACAGGAAAAGGAGCATATGGGTTGCAAGAGGTTATAGAATATTTAAAAAATAATGTAGTTAAAATTTTACTGATTACAGATAACACCAATTTACATAGAGTGGAGGCGACATGTAAGCGCTGTAAACACATTCAAGAAGAAATGGTAGAAAGACCACTTGTAATTCCAAAAAAAACAGAATACAAAAACAAACCTTGTCCAGAATGTAATGCAATGGACACAGAAATTAATGAACAAGATATTGTAGATTATTTGGAAATACTTGCAGCAAAAACAGGAACAGAATTACAAGTTATTTCAGGTAGTGCAGAACATGGAAACATGCTTGCTAGCCTTGGGAAAATTGGGGCTATTTTGAGATATAACCCAGGTCATTCTAAGTAAGAATATTACGAATTTTTTTTGCAAGTTCAGATAATTCATCATCATTTGAGATTTGCCGTTTTGTCCAAACTGTGCCTTTGTGGTTATATCGTGGGATTATGTGAATATGTACATGAGGGATAATCTGTTTTGCAGCTCTTCCATTATTTTGACCAAGACTAAATGCATCAGCGCCAGTTGCATCTAAAATAGCACTGGCAATTTTTGGAACAAGTGAAAATACATTTCCCACATCTTGAGGATTCATATCAGTTATTTTTTCATGGTGTTTTCTTGGAATAACTAAGCTATGACCAACATCAATAGGATATTTATCTAAAAATGCAATATGTGAATCATCTTCATATAAAATATGACCATCTCTCTTCCCATCTAAAATATCACAGAAAATACAAGACATGTTGTTTAACAATTTCTGATTTTATTTATTGTTTTAATTAAGTGAAAAATATATTTCAAAATTTATGATACATTACAAAATTAAACAAAATAAAATATCTCAACTATACAACAATAATGCCAATATTCCATAAAATGCAACAACAGAGACACCAATTATTATTGCACCTTTTACTGCTTTTTTCATAATTTTTTTTAAGAAATTATTAATTTAAAGATTCACTGTCTTTATCAACATAGTATGTCACACAAAATTTGAAATTGTAAATATTTGTGAAAGTAACGAATGGTTAATTAGGGTAAATTTTAGAATCAGGACATCTCATGGGTAAAAAAGAAAGAAGTGAACGGGAAGTAAAACGTGAAAATTATGCTACTAAGCATTCAGCAGAGAAAAGAAAACAAACGCTCATTGCAATAGGCGTGTTATCAATAATTATAGTAATTGTCGGATATGCTGGATGGATGTTTATCAATATGACTGATTCTGCCCCAGGAGGACCAGAAAATGCAGGAGTCATAAACAGTGAGCATTCACATACAGGTATACTAGTAAAGATTTTTGGAGATCCATTTGACTTTTCAGCACCAGCTTATCAAATCAAATCACCTTGGATCCATTTTGAAGGAAGAGATGGGACAACAGTTCACAAACATGCAACAGGAGTCACTCTAGGATATCTATTTGAATCATTGGCGTTAGGTCTAGATGATCAATGCTTTATATTCCAAGATGGAAGAAGTTTCTGTTCAAATGATGATTACAAACTAAGTTTCTATGTTAATGGAGAACAAGTTACAGACATCAGAGATATAGAACCTAAAGAAGATGACAAGGTTTTGATTACATATGGGGCAGAAACTCCAGAAGAAATTCAATCACAAATACTAGAACTAGAAAACCAAGAATTAATCAAATAAAATATTATTGATCTTTTGTGGTAAAGTGTGCAGATTTATCAAAGAACATGTAATATCCACATTTAGTACAACGCAAAACAGTTAGTTCGGTGGTAAGAAATTCCTTATCTTCAAAGCGTCCACTCAACTTTACATTTTCACCTGCAATTTCGGCTTTGCTACTTTGGCAAACAGGACATGATAGTTGTTTTTGCTCCATTTTATCATCCATAATACAATACAAGGTATTTACAATTTAAACTCAATGAAAAATATGATATTCTAAACAAAGTCTAAATTATACCAATCTAGAATTCACATATTATGGAAATTTCCAGTAGGAATGTAGTAGAAGGAACTGCACGATCTCCTCATAGGGCAATGTACAAAGCCATGGGATTAAGTGATGAAGATTTATCAAAACAATTTATCGGTGTTTGTCATACTGGAAATGAAGCAACACCATGTAACATTCATCTTCCACGATTAGCTCTTAGTGCTAAACGTGGAGTGTCAGAAGCAGGTGCCACACCACGAGAATTCTCAACAATTGCAGTAAGTGACGGAATTGCAATGGGTCATGAAGGAATGAAATCATCATTAGTTTCTAGAGAAGTTATTGCAGATTCTATTGAATTAATGGTTAGAGCCCATCAGTATGATGCACTAGTGGGAATCGCAGGGTGTGACAAAAGTTTACCTGGAACTATGATGGCAATGGCACGATTAAACATTCCATCAGTATTTGTTTATGGTGGAACCATAATGCCAGGAATGCTTGAAGGAAAAGAACTCACAGTAGTTGATGTGTATGAAGCAGTTGGAGCATATGATGCAGGCAATTTATCACTTGAAGGATTAAAAAATATTGAAAATACCGCATGTCCAAATGAAGGATCATGTGGAGGAATGTTTACTGCAAATACAATGGCATCTATTTCTGAAGCAATAGGATTGGCATTGCCAGGAAGTGCTAGTCCACCAGCAGAAGATGATAGACGTGAAAAGATGGTGTATGATTCAGGAGTTGCATGTGCCAAATTATTAGAAATTAATCTTAGACCAAAGGAAATTTTAACTTTTGAAGCATTTGAAAATGCAATTGTAATGCTAAATTCTGTTGGGGGTTCAACTAACGGAATTTTACATTTGTTAGCATTAGCTAGTGAAGTAAACATCAAGTTAACTTATGATGATTTTGAGAGAATTAGAAAAAAAACACCTCATTTGGCAGACATGAAGCCAGGTGGAAATTATGTTATGAATTCTTTGGATAAAATTGGGGGAATTCCATTTGTGTTAAAAAAATTATTAGACAAAGGACTGTTAAATGAAAATTGTTTGACTGCCACTGGAAAAACAATTAAAGAAAATCTAGATGCGATGAGTTTTCCTGCATCTGATCAACACATTGTAAGATCAGTTGAAAACCCTCTTCATTCAGTAGGTACAGCAGTAGTTCTAAAAGGGAGTTTAGCACCAGAAGGCGCAGTAATCAAAACAGCAGGTGTTGAAATGACAAAGTTTACTGGAAAAGCACGTGTTTTTGATAGAGAAGAATATGCATTTGATGCAGTAGCCAAAGGAGAAATTGATGAAGGTCAAGTTGTAGTAATTAGATATGAAGGACCAAAAGGCGGTCCAGGAATGAGAGAAATGCTAGCCACAACTGCAGCATTAGTTGGTCAAGGATTGGGGAAAAAAGTAGCCATGGTTACAGATGGACGATTCTCAGGAGGAACTAGAGGATTCATGGTAGGACACGTTGCCCCAGAAGCATATGTTGGTGGACCAATCGCTTTGGTAAAAAACGATGATGAGATTACAATAGATACAGAAACCAACATAATTGATCTTCACGTATCCTCTGAAGAGTTAGCATCAAGAAAAAGTCAATGGAATCCACCAAAACCAAACTACACTACAGGAGCTTTGGCAAAATATGCAACTTTGGTAGGATCAGCTGCTGAAGGTGCAATTACAAAACCAAATTTATAAAATTTTAACTAGTTTTTTAAAATCTAATTTAGTTTGTTCAACCACATAAATTTTCAATAATGTTTTCCATGCCTTTTGAAAATTAGATGAAAATATTTTAAAACCAGATACAGTAGACAATGAAATTTTATTTTTAGGATTATACATTATCTCATTTAATGATATACAGTGTACTGCATCATTTCTAACTTCAAAAAGTCTAGACATGTCTCTAGTGAACTCAGGATCAAAAACTTTCCAATCAAGAAAAGTTCTAATTTTTCTATTAATAGGAACAAGGTTTAGCAAGTAAAGTAATTCTGCACTATCGGTATCATTAGAGTGTTGTACAATTCTTAATCTTATTATTTCATCAAACAAAAATGCCATTTTTGAAAATGCAGACAAAACACTATCCCTATTTTTTGTAATGGTTAATTTTGAATCAAATCCATTTTTGGAAATACCATCATTAAGAAAATAATGTTTATTTTTATCAATTAGATATAATCGAATTTTTGAAGATATTTTTTTCTTGGTTTTAGCCTTCAAAAGAAATGTTGAAACATTCATGTGACAACACAAAATTACGACCAATTAAGGATTTTGTAGATTTTCAACAGAAAAGATCAATTCGTTCACAATCTTTATAGATCATCAATCAGAAACAGTGTTAGAGATAACAGGAAAAGTAACTAAATTATGATTATCAAATTACTGTTGTCTACTACAGGTTTACTCAAAAATAGTATCTTTACCCACATGTTAATAATATAGAAAATATTATTTTCATAAATAATGTCTAAAAATACCATGAAATTTAATAGATTTACATTATTTTGGACTATTGGATTAGGACTTAATCTAACATTAATCGTTGGATTATATTTTACAAACATATCCATTGAGATAGAGTATTTCTCAGACATCATATCTCTTCCATTATTCACAATAATTCCAGGAGCTCTTGTATTACTAGGAATTTGGGCAATAACAAAATCTGAAAAGATTAATGATATTTCAAAAAAATCATTAATATTTTTAGTTATAGCATTTGGATGTTGGTTTGCAGCAGAACAAACATGGAATTTATACGAACATGTTTTAGATATAGATCCATATCCTTCAATTGCAGACGTATTTTATCTTGCAGCTCCAATTTTCATGTTATATGCACTAATACTATTTTTAAAATCATTCAAACATCAAATTTCAAAAAAAATTATGATTTTTGCAAGTATAATCTCCATAATAGTTTTAATTCCCACAGTGATTGTAACATATACATCAGGTGTAGAAGATGAGCCATTTGAAATTTTTGTTGCGTTACTATATCCAATTATAGGTGCAATAATATTAGTTCCAACAATTATTGCAATTTCACATACAATACTAAATAAAAAAAGTTTTTTTTGGATTGGAATCTTAATGGGACTGATAGTTTTATTCATAGCTGATACAATATTCTTGTTTCTAGTTATCAATGACACATATTTTGATGGTCATCCAGTAGATATTTTATTTATTTCAAGTTATACGATTTGGACTTTTATGATATATTACATAATTAACAATGCCAAATATCAAAAAGAACCAGAAAGGAAAAAAGGTGAAAAATATGGAATTAGTTACAGTGAAAAATATGGTGTTATAGCTACAATAATTATAATTAATGTGATTGTCGGAGTAAGTATTTTGGGCATGAATTATTTTGCAGAAAGTAACTTAAGTGATAAAGATTCAACATCTTATTTTTCATGGATGTTGGTTATGATTGTAGCAATATTCTCTAGCATCATAGTATTGTTGAATTCAAAATTAAATAGAGTACTTCAAAAAAGAACCAGAGTATTAGAAAAAACAACAGAAGACCTCGTCAAAGCAGAAAGATTTTCTGCAATTGGGACTTTAGCCTCAAGATTAGCTCATGATTTAAGAAATCCACTAGGCGTTATCATGACAAGTAATTCAATAATAAAGAAAAAAGTGACAGATGAACAAATTGTGAAAAATACAGAGTATATTTCCAGATCAATAGACAGGATGGAACATCAAATTAACAATGTACTAGATTTCGTAAGGGTAAAGCCATTGAAGATTGAAAAAATATCAGTTCAAGAATTAATAGATGACTGTTTGGATGGCATGAAAATTCCAAAAGACATTGTAATTAAAAAACCATAAAAAGATATAAAAATAAATTGTGACAAGGAACAATTTTTAATCCTTATGTACAACGTGATATTCAATGCCGTTCAAAAATTAGTTGATAAAGGAAGCATTACTATAACTTTTGAATCAAATGATCATGAAAATATAATAGAAGTTCAAGACTCGGGAGAAGCAATACCAGAAAACATAATCAAAAAAATATTTGAGCCATTGTTTACTACAAAACATAAAGGTACAGGACTAGGTTTATCTAGCTGTAAACAAATCATAGAAGAACATAATGGAACAATACATGCAGAAAATAATCCCACATCATTTGTAATAAAAATTCCAAAAGAGGTAACCTAGATGGTAAGAATAGTGATAGTTGATGATGAAGTAGATTATACTGAAATTTTAAAAGATTATTGTGAACTAAATGATATAGAAGTTGTAGGAACAGGTCATAATGGAAAAGATGCAGTTAAACTTTGTAAAGAACATTCACCAGATTTTTTGTTACTTGATTTATCTATGCCGGAATTTAATGGGTTTTATGCATTAGAGAATATTCACAAAACAAAAAGTGTAAATAAAATAATTATTCTGACAGGTTTACTTACAGAAGAGAATACAAAGAATCTAACCCAATACAACATATTTTCAACATTAATCAAACCAGTTGATCCAGAAGAAATAATCAAAAAAATACAGAGTTTGTAAAATTAACAAATTTTCAACTGGTGTAATAAAATAAAGAATTTGAAATAATCATATCAATAAATTAGAATTATTTTTGATGATATTGACTCAGCTTAATTCATCCATGCCTAAAACATCATGGTATGCCTTTGGAATCATCTGCTGAGCCTTAAAAAAGACATTATTTGCAGCAGTATCTAAAACATAGGTTTTTGCCCAGTCATCTTCACTCCGAATAGAACGTCCAAATCCTTGTAACAATTTTGTTAAAGTTTGAGAGGTATACCACAAAGGGAATTTAGCCATTTTTGCTTTGGTTCTTTTTTCTGTGTAGTTAGGATAAGGAACTTTTGCGATAATTTGGAATCTAGATAAATCATCTTTAAGATCAACACCTTCCCAAAGAGATGAAGAAAGCAATACACCTGTAGGATCAGATGCATGTTCAGTGATCACCTCATCTTGAGTCTTATCATCTTTGTTTTTACTATGACAAATTCTAATACGTCTAGTATTTTTTGGTGACAAGTATCGAAGAATTTTTTGACATCTAGGGATGGATGAAGTTAAAATTAATCCTCGTTCAGTTGAATGTTCATCTAAAATTCTGTCAATTATTTTTATTACTTCAATCTCATCATCTTCAGTAGAACCATAACTGAGTCGTTTAATGTTTAACAAGTCAATTGTTCTGTGAGTTATTGGGAATGGCGATTTTGGAGTGTCAACAAATGCAACATCATCTTTTTTTAGTCCCATATTATCACAAAAATTTTGTTTGTCAATTGTTGCAGACATGAAAATTTGGTATTCAGTTTCAAAAAAACTGTTTGCAAATTTAGAAACATCTATGGGTTTTACCGAAATAGTTCTAAAATTACCATTTAGATCTTTTACAGGATCATTGACTACAAAATTATCTTTGTCAGTCGCAATGTCAATTTTTGCTTGAGCTGCTTTATCATAACGTCGTTCTAATTTTGAAATCAATTCATAGTCAGGGTCATTTTTGAATATTGTACTCTCTTTAATATTTTTAATTTTATCTGCATAAGAATATGCAATATCATCAGTTAGTTTAATCATAGAATCTAAATCAGTGAAATCATATTTCTCAGAATTAAGATTGCATTCATCTACCTGACCAGCAAAAATATCAAATCCAACAAATTGAATTATCTGGTCCTCAATTTTATGGGCCTCATCAAAAACAGAAACTTTTCTATCAAGATAATCTTCAAAAAGTTTTTTGTTGAATTTCATAATTTGGAAAAACGCATGATAATTCCACAAAGAGTGTTTTGATACAAGAGCATCATATTTTTGAAGATAATAGTGACAAGATTGAGGGTCAATTGTATTATCTTCAACTTTTTTTATTGTGGGTTTGAATTTGCATACTTCAACTATTTCTTTTCCATTTTTACTGATTCTTTCTTGACATACGCCCTTATCGCATGTTAAACCCCATCTCATTGCCCGTCTATCATTATCAACTTTTTCTGAAGACATTAATTTTAGACAAGGAAAATTTTGCTTTCCTTTAACAGGTTTTAAAAAAGGAATATCTTTGATGTATTGATCCTGTAGGTGTTTTGAGGCAGTTACAGTAAAAGAACTATCAAAATATTTAGAAATAGTTGCACCTACAAGTGATTTTCCTACACCCGTAGGTGCACATAGAATGATTTTTTTAAATCCTGAATTTATTTTTTCTTCAATTTCTCCAATAATTTCTTTTTGAATAGATCTGGGACTAAATTGACTAGGAAAGTTTTCTAAAAGAGACAGAGTTAACCTTATTTTTTCTCAATATTAAAAGGATGGAGGTTCTAATAATATAAAAAATGTGCAATCTAGTTTAATATCTAGTACATTCACAGTAGATCATGGAATTATTAGAAGATAAAATGAGAGTATGGTTAGATAGTGCAAAATTTGTAAAACCAGTTTCAGGAGTATATGTCCTATATACAAGAAATAAAGATCCAATATACATTGGTGAGACATCAAATTTAGAAAAGACATTTACAAAATATGTTGATGAGTCTTTTGAAGAAAATGAGTGTATGAAAAAAACTCAATTTTATCAAAGGGAGTTTATCGAGAATCCAAAAGATCGACAATTACAATTAATTGAAGAGTTCAAAAATGAGACTGGAAACACACCTGTTTGTAACTCTGAACTCAAAATAGAGACTATTTAGAGTTCAGTGCATTGCAGTGAAAACTGATTTTATTAATATCTAAAAAAGAATTCTCTAAACATGTCAAACGCATTAGTATACATAGGAATTGCAGTAGGCGTAGCTGCAATGGCAGGAGCTATTGCTTACGGTACAGCAAATCAAGCAAACTACGTCCCAGAAGACGCAATATTATCCCAAGCAGCAGAAGAAGGATTACTTCCAAAAACAGGTGGTCTAGGTGCTGATTTGAATAAGGAACAATGGCACGAAGATCCTTATGCAGATGAAGCAGCAAAAATTAGAGCTGAATGGGAAAAGAATAACGGTCAATAATCTGATTTAGATTATTTTCTATTTTATTTTTATTTTAAAAAGATAAAACACAGATACATGTATTATTGAAAAAATCATAATTTTTTGAAAAATACGAGGAAATGTTGGAGAAAGGGATTAATTCAAGATATGCGTATAAGAATAATGCATCAGTGTTATTATTGTGAACAAATATTTGATTCAAAAGAAGACTTGTTTGAACATGTAGAAATTCACTCAGACATGGAAAGAAACAAAGAAATCATGGATAGAAAAAAACAGGCAGATAAAAGAAACAATACTA
>Ga0233436_1001900_pt1 | contig 15983 bp, 15 predicted proteins | sample SI_122_August201_2_FD_182723 | JGI IMG/M metagenome (GOLD analysis project Ga0233436, IMG submission 182723) | Seawater microbial communities from Saanich Inlet, British Columbia, Canada - SI_122_August2016_150_MG | ecosystem: Environmental > Aquatic > Marine > Inlet | place: Canada: British... | reverse complement strand
CTCCTCAATAGAAGAAAATGCTAAATTGAGATGAAAAACTAGATATCCTTTTGGCTTCACTTAAGCCCCATTAGAGAATAAATTTCATTAGAAAGATTTTGAACGCCATTAATTGACATTTTCTTTAGTGCATTCATAGAATATTCTTTAGCAAGCCCATCATTATTCATAAGTTCAATAAGCCCCTCAATAGCAAGCTTAGGATTATACACAGACATGGCAACTTCCTCTTCTGATAAAGCATCCAACTCATTATTATTTTTATTACCATAAGGTGAGAAAACAACTGTAGGAATACCGTATTGTAATACTTCAAAAAAAGATACGCCAAATACTGTCATTACATAATCACTTTGAACTATCAGCTCATCAAGCCGCTCCGGAGCATTGTGAACAATCCAATTTAATCGACACTTTTTAGGTAAATTTGGAGAACCGGAAAATGGACCCCTAACCCAGTGTACATCAGTGCTCTTGACTAATAATTCATCTAATTGCATAGGGAGAGTTTCTCCTAAATTTACAACATCACTCCCACCAGTCAAAATTAATACTTTAATTCCAGGAGTCCAGTCTTTATGCTGAAGTCGCTTCTGAATCAGAAAACTATCCCATCCTGACTTTAATACACTAGTACAGTTAGTATACCTACTACAATCAAAATTAAATGATGGAATCCATATAATATCTAAAATATTGCAATATTCAATTAAAGAATCAATACTAATCAAGCGAACCTTTCGCTGCTTCAGTTGTATAAATAATTCACCAAGGTTATCAATGCTATGCTTTGGATACAGGTCAAATATTACCACATCAAAATTATTTATCTTTAAAATATTTTCAATCGTAGCAACAAAGTCATCTGCAAGTGAAAAGGCATATACATTAAAATCAGCTAACTCATCTTGTTTAATAAGATCGCCAAAGATCAAAAACTCTGGAATAACATTATTATCTTTTCTTAGTGTTTCTGCTAATGCTAATAATCTAGATAAATGCCCAATCCCAATTTCAGAACTAACATGGCATACAAGTAAAGCACGAAGTCTATTCAAACTATTTTGTATCAGGGTTAAAAGAATTACGAATTGATTTAAATGGTCGCAAGCCATCTGATGGATCTGTACGCCATAAGCGATCGGACATTTCAGAAGGAACTGGCTCTTTAATGCCGTCACCATCAGCATCCTCAGCGTGACGAGTCTGCTTAATTACCGAGCCAATTTGTTCTGGCAGCCAGCAATGTCCAGACTCAAACTCTTCACCTTTTCCATCTAAATCCAAATGAAATTCAATAATTTTTGCATTCCATTTGTGTATTGCACGATGTATAACGCCCGGATCAACGGTATGATCTGACCAACCAGTCTCACAACCAATCGACTTGTGAATAGTTTCTATAGCAGATAAATTCGCCTCTTTATAGGGCGTTGGGTAAGCAGATGTACAATGGAGCACTGTCGGTTCGCAATTATTATTACGCAAAGTCTTTACAGCATGCTTTATCTCGTCTAAATTAGCCATCCCAGTTGAAATAATCACAGGCTTTCCAGTGAGAGCACAAGCGATAAGTAAATCATCCCAGAGCAATTCATAAGAGGCTATTTTGTAAAAATCAACATAAGGCTCTAACTCTTTAACTGCATCAAGATAAAATGGTGTACAACTAAACTGAATGCCCTTTTCTTTGCAACGATCTGATAATATAGGTAGAAATTCTAGAGGCAGCTCCCACTGCTTTCTATCTCTATGTTGCTTCGATTTTTTTAGAATTTCAGATGAAAAAAGTTGCTCTATTTTAAAGAGCTGGAACTTTACTGAGTCACAACCAACTGATGCTGCAGCATCGATAAATGCCAAAGAACGTTTAATATCCCTTGAGTGGTTACTCGAAACTTCGGCTATAAAAAAAGCCATATCACTCAACCTCTATACTTAAGCAGGAAATGGCATTTTCAACACGTGTAATCGCTTCAGTACGATCCGAACCCTCTACCAGAACATAGCCAAAACGATCAGGATGCATCCGAATTTCTGGTTGAACTTCATTGCATTGTCGAAAAAAATCATACTTTAATATACCAGGCAAATTTTTAATTTTTTGTTCACCTTTAATCTTTTTTATTTTTCCTGCTTTTGGAAACCAATAGCGAATCGCTGTTGCCTTATTTAAAATCGGAATCAAGTCTTCGACATTTACCTTTTCACCTATTGCTTGCTTCATTACAGCTTTAACTAAGTTAACACCTGTAGCTGCAATAATTTGATCACTTGCAAACCACCCTCCTGAAAGTCGGAGAGCAAGTTCAATAATTTGGGGAGAGCCGTTATCATTTATAACTAAATCACCCTTAACAATTCCATTCTCAACCCCCATAGCCTTAGCTCCAGCTTCAATTAACCGATCGATATTATCGCTAAGAGTCTTATTTACTAGAGCCGGAAGAATTCCTCCATCTTCAATAATATACGGTGAAAAATCATCTAAACGAGAATAATTTCTCTCTGATAAAGCAGGTGTATATGCTTTACCAGATATTAGATAAGACTCTGAAGAAATTTGCAATCCAGACACAAAACGCTCAACAAGCAAAGTAGCTCCCTTACCCCAACTCAAAGATTCATTCCATGCCCATTCAAGATCGTCAGTTGGTTTCAATAACAAAACTCCACGAGCGCCACAACCATCAAGCGGCTTCAATACAAAGCGATCGAATTTTTCTCGCTCGATCAGTGACTCCAGCTCTATTAAATTATGAACTTCCCAGAAATCTGGACAAGGTACGCCTTTTTCTCTAAACACTTCTTTCATGTGAAGTTTATCTGTTGCTAATATTGCACTCTCAACAGAATGACCGGGCAATTCAAAATATTCAGCTACTTTAGCTACAGTCAAAGGTACATCATTAGCTATAGTCATTACGCCATCGATAGGGCCATTTTTACTACAATAATTCTGTAAAGCAGCAAGCGTTTCATCAGCATCTCGAGTTGAAGCCTGAATAAAATAATCAGAAAACTTTGTAGCAGGGGCGGTTTTACTCTGGTCAGTCGAAATCACATAATATCCTAACTCGCGAGCAAGCTGATATGCATAAATTTGCTCAACACCTGCTCCAATTATAACTAGCTTTTTTTTCATACTGATTTAAGTGGTAAAATACATGCCACCGTTAAGATTTAATGTTTGACCTGTAACGTAACTAGCATCATCACTTGCAAGATAGACAGCAGCAGATCCAATATCATCAACTGTACCAATTCTCCCTGATGGTATACCTGAAACCTTCGCTTTACCTGCTTCAGAATCTAGTTCAGCGCCAGCCATGTCTGTAGCAACTAAACCGGGTGCAATTGCATTAGATGTAACCCCTTGAGCGCTATATATTTTTGCAATTGAACGAGTTAAATTAATTAATCCTGCTTTTGCTGCGGCATAATGAACTTGATTAAATCCACCCCACTGCCCGCCAATTGATGAAATATTAATAATACGACCCCAGCCATCTTCAACCATAAATGGCATCACCTCTTGAATAAGTGAAAATGGACCTCGTAAATTTACTGACATTATATAATCCCAGTCATCATCAGTAATAGTATCGAATGGCTTTTCCTGGGCAATCCCAGCATTATTGATTAGAATATTAATCTTGCCATATTTTTCAACTGTCTTTGATATAGCGTTTTTAACAGATTCTCTATCTTCAGCATGCATTTTAAGAGCAAAGGCCTGAGATCCACTTCGTCTCAGTTCTTCACAAACTAACTCTGCTTTCTCAGCATTTTCATTGTAGGTTAAAACAACATTTGCACCTGCCTTTGAAATAGCCCTTACTAAGCCTTCACCTATGCCACGACTTCCACCAGTGATAAACGCAACTTTATCATTCAATATCATTTAACAGCCTCTTTTCTTTTAATTACTTTTTTTACTGCCTCAACTATAAAGGGAGCAGTTAAACCATACTTTTCAGCAAGCTCGTCAGGTTCACCAGATTCACCAAAGACATCCTTCACACCAATAAACTCCATTGGGCATGGTTCATTTTGTATTAGAGCTTCTGCAACTGCACTACCTAAACCACCATGAATATTATGATCTTCAGCTGTAACGACAGCACCTGTTTCTTTTGCACAGCAAACTAAAAGTTCAACATCTAACGGTTTTATTGTTGAAATATTAACCACACGTGCCGATATACCTTCTTTCGACAACATTTCTGCTGCATCCAATGCACGGGCTACCTCAACACCACAAGCTACAATTGACACATCTAAACCATCACGTAATACCCGCCCTTTACCGATTTCAAATTTGTAATCGTCAGCAAGTACACGACGGATCGGACTTCGACCAGTTCGCATGTAAACTGGTCCATCAAACTTTAATATCGCTTCCGTAGCTAATTCCATTTCAATAGGGTCAGCAGGCGATATAACCGTCATTCCAGGTATTGCACGAAAAACTGCTATATCTTCAAGAGTCTGTGCTGATCCACCATCTGGCCCAACATCAAGCCCTGGATGGCTAGCTACAATTTTAACATTTCTATTGCAATACGCAACAGAAAGGCGAGCTTGCTCATAAGCGCGAAGACAAAATACTGCAAACACCGTTATAACTGGAATTAATCCCGTGCTAGCCATTCCCCCTGCTGCCGACATCATGTTTTGCTCAGAAATACCAAATTGATAAAAACGTTCCGGATAGGCTTTACGAAAGTGATGAGCACCAGTGCCACCAGCAACATCAGCATCAAGTACAACAACATTTGGATAACGTTCAGCTAACTGCGTTAAGGTTACGCCAAAAGTTTCACGCATTGAATCACCTGACGAGCCAATTAATGCTGGGCTACTCGCAGGTGACTTATCTTTAGTTCCAGAAATTGCCATTGACATATACCTCAAGTTGTTTAGATTCAGTCCCTAAATCCTGTAATGATTTCATTAATTGTTCAGTAGTAATTGCAACACTACCATGCCATGCTGGCACACCTTCCATAAAAGATACACCCTTTCCTTTTATTGTATGAGCAATAATCATACTTGGCTTGCCAATTATTTCTTTTGAATTTTTAATTGCATTATCAATAGCGGCAATATCATGGCCATCTATTTCCTGCACATGCCAGTTAAAACTGCGCCATTTATCAGCAAGTGGCTCAAGTCCCATTATATTTTCATTTGTATCATCACTCTGCATTTTGTTGTAATCAACAATTGCACACAAGTTATCGAGTTTGAAGTGAGCTGCTGACATCGCCCCTTCCCAAACTTGGCCTTCTTGTAGTTCACCATCTCCTAAAATTGCATACACACGTGAAACTATATTTTGATGACGTAATCCTAATGCCATACCAATGGCTGAAGAAAACCCTTGCCCTAGTGATCCGGTACTTGTCTCAACCCAGGGAGTATCATTAACATGAGGATGCCCCTGTAAAAAGCTATTTATCTTTCTAAGCGAGGTTGCTTGTTCAGGTTTAATTAGGCCAGAGCGCCCAGCTGCAGCATAAATTGTTGCAACCGAATGTCCTTTAGAAAGTATTAAACGATTCCGATCTTTTGATTGCCAATTATCGCCATGATAAGTCAACTCCTTTTTCCATAAATAAGCAACAATATCTGCACATGATAGCGTGCCCCCAGGATGACCTGATCCAGCGTGAAATAGCAATGCTAAAGCATCCCGCCGAATATCCTTAGCAAAATCACTAATTATATTTACATCTTTAATCATAATAGACTCTCTCTAATTTAAATTTACTATTTAAGCAGTGGCACTTCATAGTCAGACTAGTATTTTATCCAATAACCAAGTAAGAAGTTACCATAGTAGTTAATATGTCTGTTTAGATAAAATCTTCTTTTTACTTTGTACACCATAAAATCAATAAATGCTAGTTATATAAATTAACTTACTGTAAACCAATCACTATAACCTAACTCTAATCTATTTTTTAATTCTTCCATTTTTTCATTCTGAATTATTAGGCGTTTATCTTTTATGCTAAGGAATTTTTTCAATTTTCGTTCATAATTTTCAAAGGATTCACTTAATGCCAATACATCCTCAACACCTAATTCAGAACACGCACGAGCGGCATTTGGATTTTCAGAAAAAGGGAATACGGGAACACCCGAAACAGCTGAAAAAATAAATGAATGGCGACGAATGCCAACCAAAATATCTAACTCTTGATATATTGTTTGATATTTTTTTAGATCGAGAATTTCATCATTGATAACTTCAAAATCTACATATTTTGCTATTTCATTAAGTATATTTCGATCATCATACCTACTGTCATCAATCCCATAATATTGATGAGGAATGCCAACAACATGGATATTATTATCTTTCAATAATTTAACCAAACTTGCCATTTTTTGAATATAGCTATTACTTGACATCCCCCCCCATTTTTCATGAATAGCTCGAACTGTTAATCCGGCAGTTAATTTTTTATTTGAATGTAACAACTTTTTTCCCCAGAGAAGACCATAGGCTGGATCAGGGATAACCTTTATCTCTGTATTAACACAACCAATGGAGCGGAGAACTTCCACCGACTCTTTATCTCTTACGCTAACTTTTTCACAGTTATCGATTATAAATTTTAACCATTTACTCCCTTCTTCTGATTTACACGGTACGATTGTCATTGCATACACGTAAATAGGCACTCCTAAAAACCGACAAAGCATAACCAAGGTTGCGAAGTATGCCAAAGGGCCTCGCATAACATCGGCTGTATGGTCAATTAATAACCGACCTCCGCCAATAATAAGGCCTTGAGAGCTTTCCAACTTGTTTTTCAAATTTACCAAATGACGTGAATCTTCACCATGATTTAAACCTCTAAAAAATCTATCAACACTTTCTTCTTTATTGTTATATTCATAATTACTAATCAACTCAGACACGCCATAAATATCTTTTAAGTGTTGCTCGTCATGACGTGCTAACAATTGAATATTACAACCAACTTGATCAAGTTTTCTTTTTAAAAAATCAAGCATGGCGTAATCGCCAACATTTCTTGTATCATATCCACCCGCTAAGACGTAATATGGTTTATCAGATATTTTCATTCCTGTTTGTGTAATCTAATAACATTAGCTTTCAGATTAACTTTAGAGATGATGGTTTTATATATTTCATCTTCTGCTTCGAATGATGAAATCACAATACCCAGCGTCGGATCATTAAAATTAATCGAGTCAGGGTCACGAATATCGTATTCACCTAACTTAAAATCTCTTTTTTGTGGATCCATATCAACCAGGTAATCAATTACTATATTGCTTTCAATACTTGTATTAGCCAGCAATTGTGAGGTATGTATGCCAGCAGCCCAAATTACAATATGCGTTATTTTTTTAAACTCTCTTGATAAATGTTTATCTATATTTACCCACATTGCATTTACATTCTTCAAAAAGTACTCGCAACTATTTTTAGCTTTTTTATAATCAGAAATAATGCTCGATACTTTTTTAGTTGTATCTTTTTTTGCAATACATGTCATTACCGGATAATCTTTTCGCTCTAAATGAACATTCCATTCACCTTGAATTGAAAATCCAGATTTCCTTAATGAGTTTTCCATTGATATTTGAGAAAAATAATTAACATGCTCAAAAGTAAAAAAACTAATTGACCAATTTTCTGGATGTGTAAGAGCGGGCACTTCAATTAACAACTCCCCTTCTGGCGCTAAAAGTTCCAGACATTTCTTTAATGATAAGACTGGATCATATAGATGCTCAAGCACGTGTGTTAATATAATTAAATCATATTTTTCGCCAGTTTTTGGTGTGTAGTTTTCAAAAAAACCTACTGTTGGCTTAATTCCATATAACACATTTGAGACTTCAGCTGCAATAGGGGATGGATCCACCCCCCCAACTTGCCATCCTTCTTCCTTAAAACGAGACAATGTATACCCATCTGAACATCCAACTTGAAAAGCATTACCTGGCTTTGATACATACTTTTTGAGATGTTCAATTTGATGATCTACAGCTGCAACTTTTGCAATAGATGGCTTACCATTACGTGATGGATTTGCATAATTTCCAATCTGGGAATACCATTTGGACATAATCGAATCTGGAACAATCGGGTCTTGAAGCACCATTCCACAATCCAAACAAATGCGAATACCAACCTCTACTTGATCACAGCCAGAAACCTTCCAATAGTCATTAAAAAGGAGTTCCCCATGACTATTGCCACAAATAAAGCATTTCCTTCTCTGTTTTAACATTACGACATTTTCCTGGCAAAAATAACGACCTCTCTTCCTAAATTTAACTCTGCCAATTTCTGATATAATTTACGTTTTAGGCCAGTCATACCTGCATTTGAAAGATTTAACTCCAATGTTTTTCTCTTGCTATGACAAGATCGTCCTAACTCATCATTTCCTATATAGTTATCTCCCATCAATAAAAACATGTCTATTGGAAACGTAGCCTCTTTATGTATTACATCAAACCCACAACGCTTCAGTAAAATTGATAGTGAATCAAAATCAAAATAATTAATATGATGCGGCGGCGCTACCCACCAAGGCTTGAAATCATGATGTTCACGTAGAATTGTTTGTATTGGATTAAAATCATTAGGCACAGCTATACAAATCATCCCATTATTATCTAGTTGTTTATGCGCTAAAGTTAGCAGCTCCTCAGGATATGGGATATGCTCTAACACTTCACTCATATTAATAGCATCAAATTTACCTAAAGCATCTGTTGTATCTTTTGAGTAGAAATCATTATCAACATCAACCCCTAATTTTTGACTATGTTCAGCTGCTTTTTCTGAAGGCTCTATCCCCTTAACCTTCCAGCCTCTTTCCTGACCATTTAGAAGAAAAAAACCGGGACCTGAGCCTATGTCAAGTATTTTTCTTCGGTTATCAGGTAAATATTTTTCAAATAATTCATAGCGTTCTGAATAAATTACATTCCACCATTCAAGATCTTCTTTATGACGTTCTAAAAAAAGTGGCTTTTCATCTGTATAGTATTCATGCTGATATGCTTTCTCCAGCTCATCCTCCGTAGGAATCGGAAGGATGTGTTTAAAGCCACAAATTTTACAATCTATTACATCGAAGCCATTATCAGTTTCTAAAACTTCCCCATGATGTTTGTCATTTTGATTTTTTTTCATCTTATCCTTTATTTAAAATTAACTGAAATAGTTGCTCCGCCCGAATCCAATCTTCAGCTGTATCTATGTCTTGTACTTGGTACCTAGGAAGAACAAGTGGTATTGATTCCGATGAGAATGCTGATATATTATTTAATACAGCATCAGTCACTGACCAATAGAGTTGCCCCGCATCATGATATGCAGGCTCCAAATCCTGGGAACGTGTCATAAAATGTTCTGGTTGAAACATTTGAACTCGACCATTGCTTGTAATTTTAATCGCTCGTTGAATAGGAAAAGGAAAACTTGTTACTGTAAAAACTATTTGACAATCATTTTCTTGAAGTAGCTTCAATCCTTTTATTATATCAATCGGCTTAATAAAAGGTGCTGTTGCATAGACAGTGCAAACATATTCAGGTTTTCCAAGATTTTTTATTATCCATTCAACGGCATGCTTAACAACGTCACCAGTACCAATATAGTCATCAGATAATTCTGCTGGCCTAATAAATGGCACCTCAGCACCATACTCTTTTGCCAATTCAGCGATTTCACTATCGTCTGTTGACACAATAATGTGGTCAAATAATCCAGATGCCTTTGCAGCTTCTATAGACCAAACAATCATTGGCTTTCCACAAAAATCTTTAATATTTTTACGTGGAATACGTTTACTTCCGCCACGCGCTGGTATAACAGCAATTTTCATTAATTTAATGCCTTATGTAATACTGATACCACTTGATCTTGCATTTCGATAGTCAGTCCTTGAAATATTGGGATGGTGATCGCACCATTATAATAACTTTCAGCATTAGGATAATCACCATTTTTAAACCCCATATCTTTGTAATAAGGCTGCGTATGTATAGGAATATAATGAACATTTACACCAATACTATTGTCGCGCAATACCTTAAATACTTCTGCTCGTGTCTTTTTAGTTTTAGTAAAATCAATTTGAATAGGGTAAAGGTGTAGGGATGAATAACTATCTGAGCTTTGATGAGGAATGATAAGTGGTAAGCCCTTCAGTAACTCGTCGTATCGTTGTCGACATTGATGACGCGTAGCAATAAATTTATCAAGTCTTTGCATTTGACTAACGCCTAAAGCTGCCTGCAACTCAGTCATTCGATAATTAAAGCCTAAATCAACTTGTTGGTAATACCAGCCCCCTTCAACCTGTTTAGTTATCAGTCTTGGGTCACGTGTCACACCATGACTCCGATACAATCGCATTCGCTCTGCCAACCTCTCATCATTCGTGGTTGCTAAACCACCCTCTGCCGTTGTAATAATCTTAACTGGATGAAAACTAAACACAGTGATATCGGAATACTGACAGCCACCCACTGGTTTATTTAAATACCTACTACCAATCGCATGTGATGCATCTTCGATAATATTAAAGCCATACTCTTGGCTGAGAGATTGAATTCTCTTCATGTCACAAGATTGTCCAGCAAAATGTACCGGGATTACTATTTTTGGGAGTCTATTATCTTGTTTAGCTTGAATTAATTTTTTTTCTAATTCTTCAATAGATAGATTATAGGTTTCTGGATCAATATCAATAAAATCAACTTTAGCGCCACAATACAAGCCACAATTTGCAGATGCAACAAAAGAGTTTGGAGAAGTCCAAAAATAATCACCGTCACCAAGACCTAGAGCTAAACAAGCAACATGTAATGCCGAAGTGGCACTATTAACAGCCACTCCATATTCTGCGCCACAATATTTACTCACTGTAGTTTCAAATAATGGAACCTGTGGACCTTGAGTTAAGAAATCAGACTTTAACACATTCACAACTGATTCAATATCACCTTCAGTTATATCTTGTTTTCCGTAAGGAATCATTCTTAAATTTTCCCTATTGTATTGTTATTTTTCTTTATCCAATCTTTTAACTCAGAAATCTTCATCCACTTCTCATTATTATCTGAGCAATATAAAAAATCAGGCTTAACTTGCACCCCTTTTCCTATCCTTTCAGGATCCTTACTCCAGTCATTAATAGATGGTAATATTTTAAAATGATCTGAATATTCGTAAGTATAAAGCGCATCTTCCTGTCCAATCATTTGCTCATGTAATTTTTCACCTGGCCTAATACCAACCTCTTTTTGTTTAGCATTTTCATCAATAGCTAATGCCAAATCTGTAACTTTCATTGATGGGATTTTTTTAACATATATTTCACCACCCTTCATGTCATCAAAAGCATGCCATATCAACCCAACCCCGTCTTCCAAAGAGATCATAAACCGTGTCATACGGTTATCTGTTATTGGAAACTCTTCATCTTTTGCAAGGGACATAAAAAATGGAATAACCGATCCTCTAGAGCCCATAACATTGCCATATCTAACAACTGAAAATTTTGTATCGTGTGAACCAGAATATGAATTTCCAGATACAAATAATCTGTCAGATGTGAGCTTAGTTGCACCATATAAATTTGCTGGGCTACTCGCTTTGTCGGTAGATAAAGCTACAATACGCTTTACACCCTTATCAATACAAGCATCAATAAGATTCATTGCACCAATCACATTGGTTTTCACACACTCAAAAGGATCATACTCTGCAGTAGGAACAATCTTAGTGGCTGCCGCATGAACTACATAATCAATCCCATCTAACGCCCTATACAGTCTATCTTTGTCACGCACATCTCCAATTAAAAAACGCACACGAGGATCATCTTTGAATATTTTTGCCATCTCCCATTGTTTCATTTCATCTCGAGAAAAGACCACAATCTTTTTCGGGTTGTATTTTTCAAGTGTCATAGGTATGAACGCATGTCCAAATGACCCCGTCCCTCCAGTAATTAATATTGATGAATTTGTTAACATTTTCTACATCCTTTTTATTTTATTATTCATTACAAATATTTTCAAAATATTCCTTAATGGCATAGCTCTTATAGCTACAACATATTACAAAATCATTAATGCCGTACGTAGAGTACATTTTCATAATATGCCGCAATACTGGTATACCGCCAATTTCTACTATGGACCTAGATTTACACTTGTTTCTTCACTGAGGTGCGCATCCACCCCCCCTCTACTAGTATTACTAGCTTAATTTATTTACCCAGACTAAAGCACTTCATTAAAAAACAATTTTACCGTACTCCACTTGCTCAATTGTATGGTCTATATTCATCCTTATTATTTTATCACACTGCTTTAATGTTGTAAGTCTATGGGCAATAATAAAGACAGTCTGCTCATCTTTTAATTGGGACACTTGTTGCATTATTATTTTTTCTGTTTGACTATCTAATGCACTAGTAGCTTCATCAAAAATAAGCACATCACTGTCTTTATATAAAGCACGGGCTATGCCAATTCTTTGCCTTTGCCCACCTGATAATTGAATGCCTCGTTCACCCACAAAAGTTTGATACTTATCTTTTAAACCATCAATCACTTCTGCAATTTGTGCTTGTTGTGCCACTTGAACAACCTTATGATGTTTTATTTTCTCTGTCTTAATGCTAAAAGCGATATTTTTTTGGATAGTGCTATCGGAAAGATAGATGCTTTGTGGAACATGAGAAATATGTGCCTGCCAAGCCTCTCTATTTTGTTGAGTTATGGGAACCCCATCAATCAATAGTTCGCCTGTCGTTGGCGTTAACAAGCCCATCAAAACATCTAGCAGTGTACTTTTACCACAGCCTGTTACTCCAATAAAGCCGACTGTTTCACCTTTTTTAAGGGTTAGATTAAGATCCTTTAAAATCCATGGCTCGTCCTTTGCATGTCTAAAGCTTAAATTCTTAAAAATAATCTCTTGTTCAAAGGATATTGGGCCTATTAAGCCCTTAGCAGTATTACGTGGTAATGGCTGATTTAGTAAATTCAATACATCAGTGAAAGAGGATTCTGCACCCTTAATTGAGCTATAAGAATGATATGTCTGTTGCAATGCAGGTAATAACTTCTGCGCACTTACTGCAAGTGCTCCTAATACAGGAATAGCTACTACAACACCACCCTCTTCAAGGGTTAAAGAGTATGCTATAGTTGCTATTAATACCATACCTATTCCTTCCATTAAATAACGTGGACTCTGTCCAATAAAGATATTATCTCCTGATGCTCTACGCAGTGATAGATCAGCATCTTGATATAATTTACAATAAAATTCTTGAGTGCCATCAATTAAAACATCACGTATTCCGCCCAAACCTTCCTGCAAAGATTTAACCATTTGTGTGGATTTATTGGCTATTAATTGGCTATTTTTTTGCAAATATTTTTTAGTAAAAAAAGTAATTATCCAATAAAGAAAAGCAAAGATAGAAAATGTAATTAATGCCACTTGTGCATTAATAGTAAAAATTATACTAATAATACCTAACATGATAATAATTGAACTAACAAGGGTGAGAAGTGGCGCTAAAATTTGACTTATAACTACACTTGTTTTAGTAATAATGCTATTTATAATTTCACTACTGTTGCGTGATGTATGAACTGAATAGTCTTGATACAAAGTTCGTCTGTAAATATTGATACTAATATCTGAACCTATGGCATAGGATAATCGGGTTGATACATAAAGCAGAAGTAAACGCACTGTTGCTGAAACTAATGTTGCTACGATAAAGATAATGCTTAATGGTAATAACAGTTGACTGGGCTCTGTTATTTCTAAGATTTGAATTAAAGGTTGGGCAAGTTGGTGTTGATAAATTTTCTCAGGCGAAGTTAAAGCGCCTAAAAATGGCACTACGGCGCTAATACTTACAATCTCCATTATAGAGGCTAAAACCATTAGAATTAATAGCAGAAAAATCTGCTTTCTGCGTCGTTTGGTTAAGTGTTGCCAGAGTTCTTTAATCATTGATAAACATCTCCTTTAATGAGTCCTTCCAAAAAGACACATTAATATTAAAAAATTGCATCATTTTATTATTATCTAGTAGAGAATTTTTCGGTCTTCTAGCAGGTGTTGGATATTGCTCAGTCATTATCGGGATAACCTTACAATTTGTCTTTGCTATTTTAAAAATTTCCTTTGCAAAATCATACCAACTTATCTCACCCTCATTTGAGTAATGATAAATCTGCGTCGCTTGACCTATCCCTTCAAATTCTTTGTTCTTTATAATTTCTAATATTGCACCTGCTAAATCAGTCGCATAAGTAGGTGACCCTATTTGGTCACTTACCACGTTTAATTCGTCTCGCTCTTTGCCTAGCATTAGCATGGTGCTAACAAAGTTATTTCCAAATTCTGAATACACCCAGCTAGTCCTAATGATTATTGCATTGGTCGGCATGATTTTTTGTAATGCCTTTTCTCCAGCTAGCTTGGTTTTTCCGTAAGCATTTATAGGGTTAGTTTTATCTGTCTCTATATACGGCTTGTCACTCTCCCCATCAAAAACATAGTCAGTAGAGATGTGTATTAACTTTGCTTTTTGTGCTTTAACAATCTCTGCTAGCTGCTTAACTGTCAAGTGATTAACTTGATTTGCTAACTCGTATTCTTCTTCTGCTTTATCGACAGCAGTGTAGGCTGCACAGTTAATAATAACATCGAACCTGTCATTACTATCGAAGTAGTGACTAATACTACTCTCACTGCTTAAGTCTAGCTCTTCTCTACCAACAAAGATAAATTCATTAGGGGGTAGGTTGTCACCATTGGCTGTATTAACTATTTTATAAATAGACCGCCCTAATTGACCATTTTTCCCTGTAACTAATATTCTCATAACTATTAATTACTCAAACAAATCTTTAGCATTCGCTAAAGATGGGTGGATTTTATCTTTATCTGAGAGCTGTAACTCTTCTGCTGATAATTGCCAATCAATTTTAAGTTGGGCATCATTAAAAGCAATGCCTCGATCATGCTCAGGTGCGTAGTAGTTATCTACTTTGTAAGCAAAGGTAGCACTATCACTTAATACAATGAAGCCATGTGCAAAACCGTGCGGTACAAATAACTGATGCTTGTTCTGTGCTGTTAGTTCTACAGACACATGCTGGCCAAAGGTAGGGCTAGACTTGCGTATATCCACTGCCACATCTAAAACACTACCCTCAATTACTCTGACCAGCTTTGCTTGAGTGTAAGGTGGCAGTTGATAATGTAGTCCACGCAATACGCCCTTGGTTGATTTTGATTCATTGTCTTGAATGAAGTTAACTTTATAGCCTAGAGCCTCTTCAAACAAATCCTGCCTAAAGGTCTCTACAAAGTAACCTCTATCATCACCATGTATCGTGGGTTCAATAAGTATTACATCTTCAATCGACTGAGGGATGAACTTCAACTCACTTCCTCTGCACGTCTAAGTAAGTATTGTCCGTATTGATTCTTCGACAAGGGTTGAGCTAGCTCTATGAGTTGCTCTTTATTAATGTAGCCTCGCTCAAAAGCAATCTCTTCGATACAGGCTACTTTTAAGCCTTGTCTTCTTTCTATAGTCTCTATGAATGTTGAGGCTTCTAATAGACTCTCATGAGTGCCTGTATCTAACCAAGCATACCCTCTACCCATAAGTTCAACGGTTAGACGCTCTTCACTTAAATACATTTGATTAACCGTAGTAATCTCTAACTCACCTCTATCAGATGGCACAACTTCAACAGCTTTTTTAACGACATCATTAGGATAAAAGTAAAGACCGGTTACTGCATAATTACTTTTAGGAGTTTCTGGTTTTTCTTCAATGCTAAGCGCCTTACCAGTAGCATCAAAATCAACCACACCATAGCGCTCAGGATCATTAACATGGTAACCAAATACAGTTGCCATGTTT
>Ga0233436_1001889_pt1 | contig 16038 bp, 13 predicted proteins | sample SI_122_August201_2_FD_182723 | JGI IMG/M metagenome (GOLD analysis project Ga0233436, IMG submission 182723) | Seawater microbial communities from Saanich Inlet, British Columbia, Canada - SI_122_August2016_150_MG | ecosystem: Environmental > Aquatic > Marine > Inlet | place: Canada: British... | reverse complement strand
TTGTCGTCTGACCGGACAGGTTAATTGTCGCCTAACACCCAATGGGACAATAGCTACGCAATCCCAGAAAAGGTAATCCCAATTTTATATGAAATCATTGTTGAGCTATATATTGATTGCTATCCAATGGAACTACAGTCACTTTTACATCATATATCTGATCAAATGAATCACCAGTGTGGTTTGTATTCCGAAGGCTTTCGACAAGTTATGTATATTATATCACGTGACCTTTCTACTAAAAATTTTGACTCATCCATATCAGATCAAATTTTCAACCTACTACAACGTTGGAAGGGTTATGTTATTCGCAATGTGGAAAACAGACTCGAACTAGTACCTGAATTATTAAAGATAATGCCGCTTTTTGTAAAAGTTGGAGCAGATGAAATTGCGAAGAAAATATACCGAAACGTTCTTGACGTATCCATGGGACCTAGTTGGTATAAAGAGGATCAACTAGGGTTAATGAACAGTGTGCTGAAACTCTTACCTGTAGCCTGTAATGTACAAAATGAACTTCCTCAGATAGCAGGTTATTTGGAGCGTTCTTCAGGAGAGATGACCTTTGAGAGATATGTAAGATATGAAAAAGCAGTCTTAATTGGTGAGTTATTTCGAAGAGGAAAATCAATTGAAGGTAGTCAGTATTTTAAAAAGCTAACTTGTGGCACTATTTCTGAACTCTATTCAGAAGCTTCTCGGGGTGAAATGGATAGACTGGCTCCAATGATCGGCATGCGCTACCCTGGAGGAGCTCTTGATGAGCAAGACGCTACCTTACAAATAGTTAGCTTCGTACAAGAAGCTGACTGGCAATTAAGCTGGACACTACTAGAGATCTACCAGTTTGGTGACGACAGATACCTGAGTGACTATGCTAAACAGTATGCAAAACTAATCAACAGTGAAGGTTTTGATTCTAAATCCCTGTTAAAGTTGGTCGATAGGATAAATTTTAACTTGGAATCCGAACTTAACTCGAATCAACGTATAAAATTTTTAGCAGCTTTCCACACAGAACTCGATTCTGAGTACCATCAAGAGTTTCCCAATGTTTTAGAGCCCCTTTCAGACCAAGACTCTAGCAATCAATTACCCTCATTAACCAAAACAAAAGAAAAGACAGACACGACTGCTGATAGTAAAGATGAGTTGTATCTACCGGGGACTTTCGGACATAAATCAGCTATGAAAGAGGCTGATGTGATTTTAGAAAAGGCTGAAGTACAATTAGCAAGAGGAAATATAAAAGCGGCTAAGCAAAAAGCCGTGGAGGTATTGCGTACGTATCAGGATGGAGGATGGTCGATTTGGGGTAATCTATCCAGTACAGCAAGGCGTGCAGATGAAATTCTAAAAATCGAAACCCAAATTGCAGATGAAATTGTTCACCTGTATGCCCCTTTGCTAATTAACGAATCATACAGACCTAGGTGGGTACTTGCTGAACATTTGATATCTCAGGTGACTGAGATACTTAGTGAAGAAGAAAGAAGTTCACTGACTCAGTGTGTAATGGATCATATACAACTGATAGTTGGTGATGCTACAGATGAAATAGAAGCATTTAATTTTCTTGGAAAGAATCAGCATAGTAATTGCTCTTCTGAGCTACTTGATCTTATCCTTTGGCTTACAGATCATCCTCAATGGCTACGCCGAGAAAAGGCCGCTGATTTGCTTGTTTGGTTACTAGAGAGCGAGACTACGTATTACAGAAAATATATAAACCAAGCTTTTTCTATGGATGTAGGTTTCAGAGCTGAAATAATTTGCGGAGTACTCGATGGGTTGTCAATTAAACAACCGTTGAACCTCTGGAAGAATGTCGAGCCGCACCTTAATTTGGATATTATTATTCGAAATTGTAAGCATATAAGTCGCTTAACCGTGCTACATCGAATTGCTGAAAGAGCTGGGCTTGAAGGTTCTGAGAGTGCTTCTGGCGCAGCTGCAAAAATTTTCGACCAATTTCACCCAGAAATAACAGATTCAGAAAAATCTAAAGCTAATATCTTTCAACCAATTTGGGCAAACTGTATAAAGCGAGAATGGAAACATCTAAGATCCATAGGCGTTATACATAAAGAGCTTGCCTCTCTCTTCGAGGATAAAATGGCTCGAACCTGCTCCCCTTTTGACATTGAAACTGCATGGGCACTTGAGAACATACTTTCAAAAGGATTCGGAGAGAATGAAAATACTCCCTTGAACAGATGGGAGGCAAAGGTTCGCTTCGCGTTAAATACTGTACTTTTCAAGTATGCATCTCAACAAAACTTTACAGCCATTGAAGCCGCGCTAAGGATTTATAACCCGTCTTCGTTATGGCTTACAAGATTACCAAATTTTGATTCACCTTCGAAGCCTATAATCGATAGTATTTTTGGTGAAGGCAACCCTAAAAATATTACTGAAAATAATAAGTTTTTGTTTTTGAACTATCAGGAAACAATTGAACATAAAGATTCTGGACAGCTCTTACATCTCGAAGTTACAGCAGTTATGACATCTGAATATTCAGGATATCAACCTCAGCCACCAACACCTGACTCTGTATTTGGGTCGCGAGAGTTGTTAGATAGTTCTAAAAAAACCCAGAGTTACGAAACTTGTTATCGAGTTGAACCTGACCTTTCTTTTTTAGGTACATTCACTCCAGGAATACCCACAGATAACTTTATGAAATTAATCAAAGCTAATGACAATGATTTTTTTCGTGTAAATTGGAGTAACGGCCGATCTCAAACTAAAAAAAGACATGGACGTGCGATGAATGAAGGGTGCCTACTTGCAGTTAAACGTGGTGCAGTACGCCTTCCACCTGGCTTTGGATTATCATGGTATGTTTTTGTAGAAGGGAAACTACATGGTATTATCTCCCAATAACCGCAGGTAATTCATATTATGAATTTAGATAAAATGGATACTCCTTCGACTCGATCCGAGTTCGAGCATCGTTTCCATAAACTGTTTGAAAGTATTGATCGGGGAAAGATGCACGCAGCTCCTGGTTTAGATTTAGGGCTTGATAAAGTTCGTTTTTTACCCAATGGTCGAATCGACTTTCTAAGTGTAAATGAGTCAGCTCGTTTACAAGCTAACTCTTTTTCTCAATTTAGTAAGGAAAAGTACCCAGAATTGTTTGAAAAATTAGAAGAACCTAAGGATAAAGATAATGATTCACAAGTAGAGACCGGTAAAAACTCAACGGATAGATCTTAGCGGCATATTTAACCTTGAGATAGTCTTTGGTTTGAAATCTCCCTTCAAACCGATACGGCATTACTGCAAGCCATTGATTTAAAATAATATTGAATTATGGACATACTATGCTAGCAAGTAACGGCCACACTTTGGTAGCATGAACAATTTACACTATTTTTCGGCATAGCGCTGTGGACTATTAGTCCACTGGTCCTATGGAAAATGAGACTGATTTTCATTACCTACCCTATTCAAGATCCTTTGAATCAGGAAAGAAATAGTGGAAGAACCCTTTCCAGGCTTTCAGGAATATCCAGATAAAGAAAATTCCCAACAAAGTGCTCAGGAGGATCTGAAAGATATCTTGAAAAACCAATAACAATACAACTATGACGACTGCCAACAGGACATACAGCAGGGTTATCCATTTTGGTGAAACATACTGTTCAAGAGAAAATTTCATAGATGAGAGTTATAGAAAGTTTGGTTAGTCATTATATGGTACACACTCAGTGACACATTATTGGAAGACAAAACCCAGCAATTGTTGACCATTGAGTAAAGTTTTCGTAGGATAAATTTTGCTTATCCAGTTGACCCTAATCATAAAAATAATTTGGCGTCGATGCTATCGTAACGTTAAATTAAAAATTCCATATTTGTATTGAAAGTGCCTTATTTATTTCGCATTGAGTATTTTTAATATGTTAATTACATGGATCGTACTCTAGATGAATGAGACACAATTATTATCAGAAGCCAACAGTTTAGTCAGTAATGGCCTAAGGAAAGCCGCTATTGATTTGTTAATTGAATATCTTGACTCTAATCCTCACTCATCAGTAATAACCAATGCAGTTGGTAAAGTCTATCTTTTAGATCGGCAACCAGAAAAGGCTGTTTTGTACCTTCAGCAGTCACTTGAGTTAAAGCAGCTAGACGAAAGAAAAACTGAAAATGAATACAATGCCGATAGCTTTCATGATGACGATTTGGATTTTATAGATTCAGAAAGCAATGATGTAGATGCCAATTTATATGAATTTGAAGAAACTCTAGAACCACCTGTCCCGGCTTCCCCCACTGAAATCCCTGAAATCATAGATCCTCCAGTAACTGTTTTACAAGCAGATGAAAAAAACAATGACTTGATAAATGTTGATATTCCCCCAAAACCAGACAGTCAAAATAAAACAGATATTTCACCTACTCAGAAGGAAAATGTAGTTGATGAAAATCTAACCCAGAAAACTGAAGAAGCAACAGGTATTCATATAAAGTCACCAGAAATTTTCGAACAGCCTGATTTTCTTAATCAAGAAGAAAATATTCAGATAGACCTATTTGATGGTAGTGAAATAGATCAAATCGAAGATGATGAATATATCACCGAAGATCTATTTGAAGATCAACCTGAAGAGATCGATGATAGCGAAGATATTTTGGATAATGATCTCGATTTCATTGATCCACAAGATGAGGAAGTTGCTGATGATCTTATATGGGATGATTTTGACGATGCTGATGAGTTTGATGAGCTGGCGCATAGAGAAAGTGATGAGGAGATAAAAACCGGAGGTAAGTTAAGCCGTGAACAACGCGCATTACAGATAGCGATTGATATACTGAAATACTCCGGTTGGGATAATAAACACCGTGAATTACTACAGCAGATATTTTTTGAAAATGGGTGGTCTGCTGCTAAAACAGCAATCAAAAACTTAATTGATCGGGGTGTGAGCCCAGAAGAGTTATACCTGGCAAGAAAAATAAAACGGTTTTGGATGGGCAATGAGAGGTACTGGACTACTTTTCACCGTATAAAAAGTAACGCTTGCTCAAAACAGGCTCACGATGGTTATAAAAACATGAGCTGGCCTGAAGCTCTCAGGATAATCAACTGTTTCCCGTCACTACCGGATATAGAAGAAATTTATAAATTAATCGATGATACGTTTGAATATTGGTATAACAATAAGCGTTTACGAAATAGCTTTAAAGCATTTTTGAAATTTTTAAAATATCGAACTGGCTCTATGCATAGAACACTTCCTGGAGATTATGAGTATTTCTACCGTGGACTTCCTGGTCTTGATACAGGGGTCGATTCAGATAGTTGGGATATCACAGGGTCAACGCAATGCTATGAGCTATCAGAAATGGGGATTAACCTATACAGTTGGTCTGATCAGGGTAAGAACATAATGATAAAATCTGATGGAGAAGAATAATGACGAACGGAAAATTTCTATCACCAGTAAAAAATTCATGGGTTAAACAGAAACTTCCAGACGGAAATGATCAGTATGGCCGTGTTAAATCATCTATCGACAGGGGAGATGGTGTCGATGTTACCGTGAACTGGCATGGTGGATCAGAGACAAGTATTGTGGCTCTGTCTGAGTTGCGAGGTGGCTTCAAGCCCATGGTAGAAGTGCAGGATATTCCAAATTCCAGGACAAGAACGTCTTTAGGATTAGGGGTAGTTCAGAAAATACGGACTCTTGGCAATAGAGATCAGGTTCTGGTCGACTTTCCTGCTTCAGGTAAACAACATTGGCTTCCGTACGAAAACCTCAAGCAAATAAAAGGAGTAAAACATCGATTTATACTTGACGATAAAGGACCAGTTGATAGTGCTGAGCGCTTCAGGCTTAAATCATTAGCTCATGCTCTGGAAATGTGGAATGAAAACACGGGTTCCTTATCACATTTCGAAATAGATCCACTTCCGCACCAGATACATCTAGTTCATCATATCCTGGCATCAGGTAACCTGAACTGGATGATTGCCGATGATGTTGGTCTGGGTAAAACTATTGAAACTGGTATGTTGCTAGCCGCACTAAAACAGCGTGGATGCCTCAACAGAGTTTTACTGGTTACACCTGCAGGTCTGACTAAACAATGGCAGGAAGAACTGAATAATAAATTCAGAATGGGCGAGTTTCAGATTTATGGTGAAGACTTCTATATAAATGAAGCTCGACACTGGAAAATGTATGACTTTGTCATTGCATCCATGGATCGATTAAAAGACGAAAAACATCTCGACTTATTAATGCAGGCTGGAGCATGGGATCTTGTTGTTTTTGATGAAGCTCATCGACTCAGTCGCCGTCAATATGGAATGAAATTAGATTCATCACAACGTTTTCAGCTGGCCGCAAACCTGCGTTTAAATACCGATGCGATGGTATTGCTAACGGCAACTCCCCACCAGGGTATGCATGACAAGTTTCAGGCATTGTTAGAGCTATTACGACCTGAACGTAAAGATGAAATAATGACCTTGGCACTAAACCCTAAGATCATCAGTGATATGGTGTTTAGGAATAACAAAGCTGATGTGACAGATGCAGAAGGTAACTTTATTTTTGTAGGAAAAACGACTAAAGCAATTCCTGTCGCTATTTCCCAGGCCGCGTTAAATTTTGATAAAAAGCTACAAAACTATCTTCGACAAGGTTATGCCGCGGGTGCCGCATTAGGTTTTATCGGTAATGCCATTGGGTTTGTCATGACTATTTACCGGAAACTTGCTGCTTCGAGTGTAGCCGCTATTCATAATGCATTAATCAATCGACGTACAAGGCTGGAGGGTGAGGCAAATGGTGGTTTTGCTATCAAGGATCTGGAAGAAATGGATCAACGCTTTCTGGGTGAATGGGAAGAATTACTAGGAACAGAAGCAAAAGAGTTCTTCGAAGGTGAAATTGAACTGCTGAGTGAATTAATCGATGAAGCACAGCAGTTAAAAAATGATGACATGAAAATTCAACAATTCATGGATTCTCTAGTGGAGTCAATATTGTCTGGAGATACCGATAAAAAAATACTAATTTTTACAGAATATCGTACTACTCAAAACTATTTAAAGGATGCACTTGAATCACGTTTTGGTGAGGGTTCCGTTGAGTTAATTAATGGCTCTATGAAACATCAATTGCGTCGGGATGCAATCAGCAGCTTTGAAGCAGATGCTCAGTTCTTGATTTCAACGGAAGCTGGTGGCGAAGGTATCAACCTACAGAGAAAGTGTCACATCATGGTCAATTACGATTTACCCTGGAACCCAATGAGACTCGTGCAGCGTATAGGTAGACTATACAGGTATGGTCAGCAACAAAGAGTAGTAGTATTCAATATACATTCACCCAATACAGCCGATGAGCAAATCATGGACATGATGTACCGCAGGATAGATCAGGTGGTTAATGATATGTCAGGTGTCAGTAGTGATTATAATGAAAGGTTACAAGATGACATACTCGGTGAAGTTGCAGATTTGATAGATGTCAGCAAGATTCTTGAAGAAGCTACTATAACTGGAATTGAGCGCACACAGGAAAGAATTGATGAAGCCCTGGCCAAGGCTAAAGAAGCTACTGAAATGCAACGGGAATTATTTGAACATGCAGCCAGCTTTGATCCGGATGAAACCCGACACGAATTAAGTATCTCTCAGGAACATGGCTCAGCATTTGTCCTCGGCATGTTTAAACTACTCGCTATTGAGGTTGTTGAAACTACACACAATGATTTGATCTGGCATATCCGGCTGCCGGAAAAGGTACAACAGGAATTAACGCTCAGTAAAAGTAGACACGAAGTAACGCTGGACAGAATTTTAGCCACATCTCGTGCCGGTACACATATGCTGGATCTCGATTCATTTCTGATGCAATATCTGCTTCAACAGGCAAAAAGTTACGATTTTATGGGGCTTAGTGCCGTAATCAATTCTCATGAGCTAAATGGCTCGGTTTTATTGACGGGCCTGTTACGTTGGCAAAATGATCAGGGACAGCGTATGCGGCAGGAATATACCGCTTATGAAATGGCTGAAGATGGGCAGGTCACCATCAATCCCGAAAAATTCAGTGAGTGGCTAAAACAACCAGCTAAAACGGGTGAACTATCAACCAGTAAAGAACACAATAAAAAATGTTTTATCAGCGCTGAAAAAGCGGCGGATCAAAGGCTTTCAGAGATCAGCAACCAGAATTTACACCCAGAAAATAATCAATGGATTTCAGGCGCGTGGATAGAGCTGGAAATTTAATATCAAACAAAGGTAAAGCCTACTTTATGAATCAGCTCCAGTATTGATGTAACAGGATTGAACCCTAAACTTTTCAAAACAATCGCGATTCTATGATTGAAGATATCTCATGGAATTATGGGGGCCACTTCATCAACAAAGATCTATCCATAAAGCATTGTTATCATTATGCTTAGTATCTATACTGCAACACATATTTAAAAAAGGCAGTAAAAATTGCACTGCTACAATGACTTGACAATAAAGGTAGATATTGAAGTACATATAGTAGTCTCGTTTGGTTTGGAAATTTTAGCTTCTTGTTATTGTTTTTTATCAACTACAATGGTGTTATTTATGGAAAATTCATTCAATTTACTAGAAAAATTAGTTGCATGTGTTTGGTACGGAATTGCGTTTCTGAGGGGGCTCAATTGAGAATTCTAATCCAAATGAGAGATTTATATGTATGAATATACACTACTTGCCAAGAGTAAACGCAAGGGGGGGAACTTCCCCTCCTCCCCTCACCATTTCCCAATCACAATAAATCAACAATTACTCCATTACTGCTATAAAATGATAAGGTATATTTTTATGGTCAATATTCATACCTATCACCAAACATTGCTGTACATGTTCTTTTTCAAGAGCTTGTATTGCCGAAGATTCAAAATATTCTTTTTTCAGTTCTGAGTTTTCATCCAGATAAAGAACTATACATAAAGCATATTTTGATGCTTTAGGAGGTATTAGTATTAGAGAGTTTTTATGCTCATATTGACGCCAATTTTTTCTGACATTTCTTTCAAGCTTAATTATCAATTTTCCTTTTTTTGTTGTTCACGAGGTGAGAATCGATTAAGGATGACGCCAATTTCGGTCCATCTAGGTGTTTTTCTAGATTCAAGTTGGTTAAATATTTTACTAAAATACTATAATGAAATTCTGACAGACAGTAAAAAAAACAAACCCGTAATAGAGGGGATTAAGACTAGGTCCTGATCCGACCAAGAAACCAACCTAAAACGTGAGTTATGCCATCAGTAAAAGACTTGTCGAAAACCAAGACCTCCTACAAGGCTTCGCCGCGATTCCCTGCTGGTAACTACATCGTAGTCATCGACTCCTACGAAATGCTGCCTTTCTCCGAGGAGGAGTCCGGCACCTATGGTCTGGCTTACGTGCCAAAACTCAAGGCGATCAGCTGCCTCGAAGCGGACGATGATTGGAATCAGGAAATGCGGGAATGGATGCAGGCGGAATTGGACGAGTTCGGGGACTGGACAAACAAGGTTCACGAGTTTTCCTACACCAACCGCGAGACCAACACGCGCATGGCCAGCGTTGCCGAGTGCAACTTCCCGCTCATCGAGACCGACAAAGACTACGAGGAAGCTGTCGGCATTCTCGAGGAGTTTGCGTGGCGCTTCTACATGAAAGAGGACGGTTTCGAATCCGGCTTCGTTGTCGATGTGCTGGGCCTGTCATTTGACAAAGATACCGAACTGGAACAGATGGCCGAAGCCTCTGTCGGCAAGAAGTTCATGGTCAACTTCGGGTATGAGCCGAATCAGGATGCGTCGCGTCAGCCGGACTTCGTCATCAACAGCATGTACCCGGGCTAAGTGATAAACACAGCCCCGAGATTGAGAGGATTAAAAGTATAGGAAGAATATCCGCCTGCTCCCTGCATCATAAGCGCGAAATCGAAGCCTCGGATCAGCCCATTGGTCCAGGTCACACTGTCAACCATCGATTAAATACCTCTAAAACACATCTAAAACACGTACCCGCTGCCCAAACCCACCTTCTTTCGCTTGATTGCAGACCCTACAACACCATCAAGCAACAAACCGCCGGGCAACCTACCCCTTTGTGCTGCCGTAATGTGTAGTGATAGAGAGTGGAATTCCGGGCTATGCAAACCAGTCCAAATCCGGCAATGCGCCCTTCACCAGTAAATGCCTCAGAAACTTGTCAATGACAACATGATAAATTTGAATTGTCTAAACGGCGGGTATTGGCACAAACTTGCTATCTGAGCCGCCATAAGTGTCCGTCCGCTTACGCCACAGACTGTGTGAAAACTCACGGTTAGGAGTATAATAAGTCATTCAAACCGACAGGTGAAACAATGACTGGATTCATTGAAGGCGTAGCCCGAATACAAGCCACCTTATTTCCTGAATTACTTGACGATTACATCAGCGAAGAAAATCCTGTTCGTGTGATTGATGTGTTTGTCGACAATCTTGACCTCGCTAAATTAGGGTTCAAAATCTATCCTGCAATAACAGGCCGTCCTGGTTACCATCCTTCCAGTATGCTTAAGCTATTCATCTATGGTTATCTGAATCGAATCCAGTCTTCCCGTCGACTGGAACGGGAGTCAGGTCGTAATGTTGAGTTGATGTGGTTACTGGGTCGATTGTCACCCGACTTTAAAACGATAGCTGATTTTAGAAAAAACAATAGTAAAGGCATTAAAAATACCTGCCGGACTTTTATTGATCTTTGCCGACAATTGAATATGTTTACTGATGCCATTGTTGCGATTGATGGCAGTAAATTTAAAGCCGTTAACAACAAAGACAATAACTATACACCGCAAAAAATTAAGTTTCATATAGAACGAGTTGAAAAACATATCGATGAGTATTTGAAACAGATGGATGCAGCTGACAGTGAAGAGAATCAAACTGCTGATGATCAACCGATTGAAGAGAAAATTACCAAACTCAAGCAGAAGCTTTCAGAATTAAAAGCTCTGGAAGCAAAAGTAAATGACCATCCTGATAAACAACTATCAATGATAGACCCTGATTCCAGGCTCATGAAAACCCAAGGGATGACCAGAGCTGTTTGTTACAATGTGCAAACGGCAGTTGATACCAAAAACCACCTGATCGTTGCCCATGAGGTCACGAATAAACAGGATCGAGGGCAACTCTGTCGAGTCGGTACACAGGCACAGGCCGCACTGGAAAACAAAGGGGTCACCGTTATTGCAGACAAAGGTTACTTCAGTGGTCCTGACATAAAGGATGCGCAGGATGCTGGTATGACGACTCTGGTTCCAAAAGGTAATACCTCAGGAAGTGAAAAGAAAGGTATTTTTAATCTCTCCCTGTTTAAGTATGACGCTAAAAAAGATATCTACATTTGCCCTGCCCAGAAAGAGCTCACTTACCGGTTTATAGGATTCGAAAGAGGCATGAATATTAGAAAATATTTTTTAGATATTATGACTTGTCGTGCTTGTGATCTGAAATCTCAATGCACGAACAGCCCCGCTCAACGAAGAATGTCACGCTGGGAGCACCAGGATAGAATTGATCAGATGAATGAGTTAATGGAAACACAACCGGACAGTATGCTGATCAGAAAGCAAACAGTTGAACACCCTTATGGAACGATTAAATGTTGGATGGGTGCCACTCACTTTTTAACGAGACGACTTAAAAATGTGAGTACCGAAATGAACTTGCATGTTCTGGCTTACAACCTAAAACGGATGATGTCTATTTTTGGGGAGACAGAATTGATTGCTGCTATGACGGAAATGTAAGGGTTAACAGGCCATAGTCATAACTTCAATAAAATACGAAGATATGTCCCGACTTGGGTGCTGTATAAGACCAAGTATTTTTATGAATCATAAAAGTGTCTTGAAAATAAAAGGGACTTAAAGTTGAAGCTATGAAACCTGGATAATAAATAACAAAGGGTTAATCTATCAGATCTGAGTTTTCACACAGTCTGGCCACGGACTCGCCAGTCAGATAGCACAACATGACAGGCAGGTTAGGGTCGATTCTTGACGAATGAAGCTGAAAAAGTAATGTCTGTTATCGTTGATTTGAACTGATCTGTTTTCAGATTAAGTTCATCTTTCAGCAAATAGTCTGATGGAGTTACAGCCAATACCATTGACATTTGCATCCTAATAGCAATAATCAAATTTAATAAACCCTGTCAGAGGTTCTCTGGCAACTAAGCAGTCCATGAACAATGTAAGGCTGCGAATCGGTTCTTCCGGTTTTGTTCTTTTTTACCCATCGGGAAACATATTCCTGATCGGGTCTATCGTTTCTCATTCAACTTTTGGAGATAACGATGATCCCTATTGTAGCCCCTATTTCTGATCAGTTTGATCAACTTCTTGAAAATCTTACACATGCTCAAGTATCCGACTGGGATATGAGAGACATGATTAATTATTGTGCCGATAAGCTTAAAACTGAAAAAGCCAATCATTATGATCTGGATGACCTTGTCGAGGACTATGAAGAATTTCATGGTCATTCTATTGTAAATGCTATTACGGACGGCTGGAATTTCAATAATCTAAGCTGGTCTGATTTTATTCGTGTTGAGTATCTTGCAGTTATGCGAATGAGAGAAGGTCCACCGGAAAGTATTCCGCCCGAATCAGTCTATGAAGGTGCCGACATTCTATCCTGGGGAATCTATCTCTGGAATAAAGGTGGCCGTCATCTTTGTGTACTAAACCTCGCTAATCAAGATGAAGCTAGATTGATTGCAGAATCTATTAAAACGCATTACTACCCTTCGTAGAGCAACCTTCGGTTAGCTTTACATATTTTACCCCCTGGGAATATCAATCCCATGGGGCTGGTGTTCCCTTTTTTTATGAGGAACTCCTATGTCATTACTCCAGACAACAGCCAATATAAAAAAAGGCCAGTCAGTAGTTAAAAGCATGGTTGAACTGGCAAAACAAAGCCCAGATAAAATCATTGCTTATATTGAATCATTACCGGAAGAAATGCAGGAAGATGTTCGAGAGGACGGGAATTTGCTTAATCATCTTTACCAGGTTGCTTTGAAATCCCGTTCCATGACTATGCTGAAGTCTGCATAAATCAGACTTATTTTTTTAACCCAATGGGAACCCTTCCCACTGGGTCGGTGTTCCCTCTTTTTAATGTACGAGGAACACAAAATGATATTACTCGATGGAACCGTTACCAATAAAATCATCAATGGTGTTAATGGTGATTTTTCTGTAGGAACTTTCCAGACTGAGATCGGTAAATTTAAAATTCGATCAGCGTTGCTTGACCAGTTTGAAGAAGGTGAATACAGCGTGAGAGCTGCGGTCAATAAGTTTGATTTGAACAGTTACCAGTCTAAAAGAAATGGAATCATCATCACCGAGATTGAAGCGCATGTTGATACTCTTGAGCTGATTGATGGTGACATTAAACCGGTAGATCAAGTTTCTATTGAACCGGATGCTTCCCTGGAAAAAGAATCAGCTGCAACAAAAGCAGTTATTGCTGATGCTGATTCCAAAAAGCCAGCCAATCCGGATTCAGGCAAAATAGTCTTGAGTAATAAAAAAGCTAACAATAAAGCTGAGCCACTAATAGGCAACAAAGCTGAACTTGAAAAACTGTTCGGACATTTATGGCCATTAGGCAATGCGGTTAAGCTGGATACAACATTGCCACGACCTATGATTATCAAGCAGACAAGTTACCTGTCTGGTTGTTATGACTTTAATGCTAAAACTCAAATCTGGGTTAAGAAAAATAGTTAACCAGATTTATAACCCTAACAGGATAATCATGCCTGTTGGGGTGATTATCCTGTTTCTCAGGAGATTAAATGGTATGAATAAAGATGATCTTGTAAAACAAATTGAAGGTCATATTGAGGATGCTATCGATTTAGCCGTTACTTATTTGAATTATGACTATGATCCCTGCGGGGATTCACCTCGAATGGCAATTTTGACCAGATTGCTGGATGTCAAAGCTGAAACAGGGCATTTGCAGGAAAGTGACATTATATCCAACCAGGAAATAATCAGGCAGGAGATGATACGACTCCTGACACTCGTTGATCCTATCGGCTGTTACAGTGATGAAGATAGTCTGGATATTAATGTTCCCATTATTACTCTGGATGAATCGATTAAATATTTAGTTGAAGCCATCTTGCTGTATGAGCATTTTATGAACTCGAATTCTTAGTTAATTCACTCTACCCCTTCTTTTATGAGGGGGCTTTCCTATCTTGTGTTAACCCCATCCGTATCGCTGTATGGGTTCAGTACAAAATAGTAAAGACAGATCCCAAATTATGCCCATAGAGAGCTTATCTCTATAAAAAAACTGACCATGTTCAATGAAAGTCAGTGAACCAGAGATTATTGCTGGTTTTGTTCATTTTACTTTTTATCCTGGCGGAAAAATTCCGTCGGGAATTCTCCGTCGCTAACCTCTATTTTAGGAGACTCACGATGGCTTTACTATTTCAAAGATTGGCTCAGAACTTCATTAAAAACGGGTATTACCCAACCGATGAAGAAACCATGAGCCGGATTGTACAGGCACTTCATTTTGCAGGTCGAAAATGCAAACTCCTTGATCCATGCTGTGGAGAAGGAACGGCACTGGCAGAAATTAAACACACTCTTAATGGAAGTGATTTACCAACCGTTAAAGTTACATCTTACGGTGTGGAGTACAACTCTGAACGTGCATGGCACTCTAAGCAGATACTGGATTATTGTATTCATGGTGATTTACGTGACTGCATGATCGGTGCCAGGCAGTTTGGTCTGCTGTTTTTAAACCCGCCCTATGGTGATGCAGTATCCGACAAGGCTCAATTATCAGATCCCAAAGCTGGCAAGCTACGGCTGGAAAAAGAGTTTTATCGCCGTACTAATGGCTTATTGCAGTTTGGTGGTGTGATGATTTTGATTATCCCCTATTACTCACTGGATAAAGAGTTCAGCACCTGGATTTCCCGACACTTTCACGATGTAAAAGTGTTTATGGCTCCAGAGCAGCAATTTAAACAATGTGTGATATTTGCTGTACGTCATAAAGTGACTGATCAATGGGCGACCATTGATGAGTATCAACAGACCCGGAGTCATCTAATTTCTGTTGGTAATGGTGATGTCGTTGCCGATGAGCTTCCTGAATTCTGGGATCAACAAACCTTCAGTGGAGATGGTGATGGTTTATACCATGTGCCGGAAACTGTTGAGACAGGTAAGTTTGAACTGGCTCGCCTGGATGGTCTACAGCTGGCCGATACCTTAAAAGATAAGGCAGGTTTGTGGAAACAATACGAAATGCTTTTTACTCAGCAACGTACCTGGAACCATAAACGACCGGTCTGTGATGTTTCTAACTGGCATCTGGCTTTAATGTTGGCTGCTGGACAGGTGTCGGGTGTCGTCAACAGTGAAGATGGACGGACTTTTGTGGTTCGTGGTGATACCTACAAAGACAAGCAGGTAACCACCTCTGAAGAAGTGGGTGCTAAAGGCGAGATAAAGTCTATTCGCACTCATACCGATATATTTGTACCAGCTATTAGAGGACTAGATATGACCTCTGGTAGCAAAACTTTTGGTGACGTGTTTACGATCAAATAGATCTTATCACTACACTTTTTTAACCCTGACGGGAGCGTGTCCTGTCAGGGCATTCTCCTCTTTATTGGAGAATTAACGATGAATAATCTAGCGATCAATAATGAGATTAACGACGATATTGAACTGAGTATTAATGCTGAACCGGTTGAAGAAATGACCGATGACGAATTAGATTATGTTCATAGCAATATCATTCCCTTAACCACCTTTATCAATGATTTTGGTTCAAATTTACTGAATGCAGTAAAACGTCAAAATCCACCGGTCTATGATGAAGTACCTGATTCTCTCAGGGCTGAAATCATGGATAACATGTTACGCAAACCTTTTGATGCGCAGCAACGAGTCGTGCAGGCTG
>Ga0233436_1001888_pt1 | contig 16041 bp, 14 predicted proteins | sample SI_122_August201_2_FD_182723 | JGI IMG/M metagenome (GOLD analysis project Ga0233436, IMG submission 182723) | Seawater microbial communities from Saanich Inlet, British Columbia, Canada - SI_122_August2016_150_MG | ecosystem: Environmental > Aquatic > Marine > Inlet | place: Canada: British... | reverse complement strand
CATTATCCTTAATTAATAGGGCAACTCTTTCCCTTATCTGCTTGATAAAGTCGCTTTAATTTTATACTTAAAAATAGCCCATTCGAAAAATTCGAAAAATTTTTATCACTCTTTTTCTTTACAAATATACGATCAAGGAAAAGGCATTCCTGAGCATGCCAAAAAACAATTATTCAGACGATTCTTCTCATCTTCAAGACCTGATACTGGAAAGCGTGGAAATGGTCTTGGACTGAGATTTGTAAAAAAGATTATGAACCTTCATAACGGTACAGTCAGCCTAAAGAATCGCTTTATGGAAGATGGTGCTGTGGCAACTTTGAAGTTTCCCGTTTAAAACACAGTTTTTTTTAGTAAAGTAAAAAAAATAACTAAATTAGAAAAGAATTTCAAAATATGTCCAAGATTAACGGACCACTACACAATTGCACTATCCACCAAAAACATTATTAGAAAAGTTACTGCAATAATCGGACTTCTTATTTCATTAGCACTATCATACGGTGCAGCTGGGTATCTAGGAACAATGGTAGGTACGGCCCTTATTGCGAGTAATTTTGGATGGGCACTTGGAGCTGCTTTCTTTTTTGGAACAACTATAAGCGTTACACTAAGCGTGCTATTTTCTATAGCTGTATTTAATGCAACCTCATATCTTTTTCTAAAAATGAATACTGAAGAGGCTATTGAGTACTTAAGAGAGCAGGCTAAATAAGGTTGGGTTTTTTACGTTCAAGAAATTTCAAATCGATCTATAAATTTGACACAACTTTTTTATAGATATTAGCCAACTCTTCAAGAGAATAACCCCCGCTTTTTAATTTTATCTCGTTATATCCAAGTTCTTTAAGTTTACTTCTTGCTCTTGCTAAATCTTGACTCCATTCAACAGTCATTATAAAAAAAGTTTGACTATCAAGTCCTAAAGCCATAGAGGTACGCTGATTATTGTATCCAGGAAGCTCAACTTCATACAAATTACGCTTTATTTTTTTTAAAATCCGAAGTTGCAATCTGCCATGATGAACAATCCCCGCTCTCCAATGCTTATGAAATAATTTTTTGTAACTCTATCAAACTTCAACTTTAGAGATATATTTCGAAACATATTTAAAATAAATATATAAAAACAAAAGATGTGTCAATTGTAACCTATGTTAAAAAATACATCATATTTAGAGTGTCACTTCTGTTTTTTCATTAGACCGTCCAGAAGGCACATAAAAGTCCTCTAGCTCTACTCATACCAACATAATGTTGAACTTTATCACTGTTATCACTTAAAGTGGATGGCTCTGGAAGATCCACAAGTAAAATCACTTCATTTTCCAGGCCTTTAAAGTTTTTAATTTCAGAAAATGAAATATAGCTTGGTGGAAAGCTTCGTACACTATAGTCATCCAATTCTATTATTAATTTATTAACATTGTCCGATAACGAATTAACAATAGAATTGTTGAAAGTAACGCCTGACAGAATTGTTATAGACCCTGGATACACATCCTGTTTTAAGAGTTCGGTGATTTTATCCTCAAGAGCTTGTATTAGCAGCTCTCTCGATAGAGAAACTTCAAAAACTTCTGGCCCCATCCCGGTGCCATTGTTACCCATATCTAATCCAAGTTTTTGTTGAACTTTTGTAAGAATGCTCCTTGTATTTCTGCAATTAGTTTTTAGTGAAATATTGGTCGGATTGTTTTGACTCTTAAGATACTCATAGACTTCTAGATTAGCTTCAGAAATTAAGTTTGACTGATTTTCTACATCATGAAAAATATACCACTCGCCATTCTCTAGGCCGCCAGCCAAGCTATTTTCTAAGATTTCTATATCGTTAAAATTAAACATGTCTTGACCCTCATCAACAATAAGAATATCAAAAACCTCAAGGCCAAGCCTGCTTAATGATTGACTAACACCAGCTATTGTAGTAATAGTAACATTGTCGCTAACAATGCGAGTGGCTAAGTAATTCTTAAGCCAGAGTGACTTACACACAAACAACACTTCTTTTTCTTCAACACCTAGACGCCTAGCAAGCTCAGCGGCTAAGAATGTTTTTCCAGTTCCAGCACCTCCAGAGCACAACACACGATCATTATCCATAGCAACATCTACATACAAATATTGATCAGCAGTTAACTTTACAGACATTTCTTCAGTAGCTAGAATTTTGTCGTACAAAGGCTCTATTAATTCAAAATCTGGACGTAGAAAATTTTTAATTTTTTTTATAGAAATTGTGTCAAGATTAAAATTATTATTAGGCTTGTTGTTCCAGTACCTAAATAAACTTTTTAGCCAGCGCTCTAACCCTCTTAAATTACTAGAGTCGCATATCATTTCTCGATCCCACTCACCAATTTTTCCGTTATCCCACTTACAGTTAGGAAACATTACACCATAACCAATTGGTATTTTAATATTTGAAAAATTGTGACTATCTTTAACAACTCTCTCAATTGCAAACATTGCATCATTTGCTTGTTTAAAGGGGTCTTGAATAGGATACTCACCCTTGTCGTTGGCACTAAACCAGCGACCATTTTCATATGTAATATCTCCACCCTTGACTTCTAGAACAAAAATTCCATATTTACATAAAATTAAAAAATCAACTTCGCCAACTCGCTTCTTATCGTGCTTTGTTAAATTGTAGGAATGAAAAGCAATAAACTGATTATCATTAGCAAAGCATTCACGAAGAGCATCAAAAACTAGCCTCTCTCCATAGCTTCCAGTGTTGAATGGTTTATCGGGTATCAGTCTCATTTCATTATCGATGCGTATTTATCATAAACCATATTAAAATCAAATAGATCTTTGTCATTACCAATTGTAGACGCAAGTATTTGACGCTCAAGATTGTTAATATCAATTTTTGTAGCTATAGTCGGCCTCTTATAAAAATGCGTAACCTCACCCTTCTCATCTATTTGAATACCCTTCAACTTTGACTGTTTCCACGTCATAAGTTTAGACGAATTGGTATTTGTAAAACCGCAATACCAATTAATAAATTTATCATAATTATGATTATTATCAACTTTTTCCTTGATTATATTTTTCATTATAAATTTAGGTTTATCTATTTTTTTAAAGACCTGGATGCCATTCTCACAATGAGCATATTCAGCCATACAGTTTGAGATATAAAAATTAAGCCCTCTAATTTTCTTTATACTCTCCGGCAATCCAATATAGTGATTACCAATCCCGAAAAACATTGAAAATAAAATGTAATCTACTTGTTTAAAATCTTCATGGTAAAACTTAAGCATTGTTTCTGTATTATCACGGAAAAAATACATGGTCAGGATCATTAAAAGCTTCTTTTGACTGTTGTTTTCTTTCATTGAATATGAGCCTATCAACTTAGAAAACAACCCCTCTGGAGACATGTAATCTTGATGCCTATCTACAATTCTTTGCAATGATACGGCCCATGTCGAATGACCCTGGTCCGAATTTAAATAATCTAAAATTTCTTGTCTAATTTCACCGATAGAGCTTGTTCTATTTTCAGATAAAACGCCAAGGATTTTGTAAGTTAACAAACTAGAATCATTAAGTTGAGGATGCTTACCTGTAAAAAAGCCATTTATCAATGCATAGTCACTAACTAAAGAATTAACTGACCTTGTCAATTTGCACGCTTCTTCGAAAGATGAGATGGATTCTCTGCCATTTTTTGTCTGATAAAACATCAAGCCAAGCATTCCACCTAAAGAAAATATTTTATCGTAATTGATTTTTTTATTTAATATGCAGACATCTACACTACTATTATCGATCGACAGTAGGCTTGCATTGTCGTCATTGACTTTAAATAATTTTTTATTTTTACCACCTCCTAATAAAAACTTATCGGGAAAAGTTCCAAATGTATACCCAAGCTGCTGAGACGCCTCTTTTTTTTCTACTGTTGTTTCAAATATGATATTTTTAATACATTGTAAAGGAAGTGGAGATGGTAGAAATATTGACTCACAATCTTCTTCTGAAAGCTTCAATATATCAATCTTTTTGTGGGCATTATCCAGCAATCCAACAAAGATGTTCATATTTAATATTTGAGAAAAATCCAATTCAATTATGCATGTAATTAAATTCTCATCGTCTACTTGAGATTTTTTTACTGCATTAGACAAACTACCTTCCAAAAAGAATGGGATATACCCCAAAGGATAATCACTCATAACATCTCTTACGTACGCAGCCCCAAGGCCTTCCGCACAAGAAACAGCCCCTTGTGACAAGAAAATCTCTAGATTTTCAGTATTAGTAGGTAAAAACCAACGTTGTTTTTTCATATTTTTCGCCTCTTTAGCACACTTTCATCATTTGGAAGAATATCCTCTACAATGGATAAACGACTAGAGCTTTTAAATAAAAATAATTTTTCTCTAGCCCTTGATGACATAACATAAAACCTTTTTTGCAAACTTTCAATATCATTATTAATCATCTTGAAATCATCAATAATGATAAAAACTGTATCAAACTCTATACCTTTAACTGATTTATCTATTAAAACAACAATACCTCCATGTGAAAAATCAATGTTTACAGTATTCTTCTGATTTGAGTGATATGTACTCACCAAAGGGTTAGGGTTTTTTCTTTTTATTGAATCATTATCCAATTTCTTGGCATACCATTCACGCTTATTTTCAGTAGGAACCACAAACCCAATTAATTTACTTGGATCTCTATCGTATTCAGCCAATATCATCTCTTGTATTTTATCAATGGTATCGAATTCATAAAGAATTGGCACATCTGTTGATGGTCTATTTGGTATCTCCGGCATTGGACTACCTTTGTCGGTATAAAAACAATTGGAGAAAGTTGCTATTGGTGTAGTGTTGCGCCAATTCTCTCTCAACTCAACAAAATTATTATCCTTTATGGACTCCAGCCCCAAAGATGCCATAAGCTCTTTTCGATCTGAATTACTTTCTGTTATTTGTTGATTTTGATCAGCAACTACAAAAAAGTTTTCAAAATTTAACGCAAGCAAGCTATCGTACCAACCTGATGGTAAATCCTGACCTTCATCGATAATAATCTGATAGCTATTAAAATCTTTATCTAGATTTTTAAATTTCTCAATAACCAACTCATAATCTGGCTCATGAGGATTTAATTCTGGCATTTTGTCATTATTAAAGTTATTCGCACTACCGCCAGTCAACTCCCAATAAAGGCTGTAAAACCATGACATTGCAGTTTGACAATTAACATTTTCATCTGACAGCTGGTTTGTTGCATGACTAAGCACATGATTAAATGTTAAAAATAAACTATTTTCATGGTTGATAAATTTTTTTGCTCTAAGCAAGGCGACCACCGACTTTCCCGTTCCAGGAGAGCCAACTATTAAATACTGTCCCTCCTTTTTTAAGCGTAAAACTCTACGCTGATCTTTCGTTAACTGATCTAACCTTGGAAGGGAAAATATGCGCTTTGCCATTGTCTAGTTTTTACTTTCAATACTAAGAATAGATGGAATATTAGAATCTTCACTACCCTTGATGAAAACCCTATCTAAAAATACATTTCCATACTCACAACTAGTTTCTGGCACAAGGGAGCAAGCATGGCAAGCAGCCCTATTCAGCCATTCCGGCCCCTGTCCCTCGTGCTCAGTACATACAGGATCTAAAGAACACCACTGCGCGTGTTTAAACACTCCATCCAGTAGTTTTATAAAATTCTCTGGCTTAATCATTTCAACAATTCCACCTAAAGATCCAGAAATATCAGGAACAGCTGTATATATCAAAATGCCTGCCATGTCATTTCCTTGTGAGCTATAAATCCGTTCTTTTAATGAGGCGGCTGGATAGCCTGCAGACACCTCTAGTTCACGAATAATTAAATGAGAAAGAGTGTGTAATAATATAAACCTAGGGCTGATAGTTGATAGATTGTCAAATTGCCCTACACTTGACTCTTCGTACCTCTTATTAATCTCATCTGCTCTTAATCGTACTTCGTGTAAATTTTCCCATATATTGAGAATCTCTTGATTTATAGTTAAAAATATTCCTTCACCAAAAAGCTCTATTGCAGGAAGCCAGTCTTGCTCATTAATAACATCTGGAGGCACGATAACAGAAATTGTGTCAGGCTCACCCTTTGTACGAGAGAATCCTTTAAATACCTCAATCACTCTTAAGCGATTTACCGCCACTGCATTGTCAACAATATTAAAAATTCTTTTCAAGTCCCCTTCCACAGAAACCTTTTTTAAATAATCATGCCACTCTTGCGTCTTATGCTTTGTCACAAAATCGGCTCCATCTTTGAATTCTACATTTGTTATCAAGGCCTCGTATTCATCTTTATACATCTCACCAGGAGTTATCCCATCCAATAAAGACTGGTCATTTTCCATTTTGCTTAGCGCGTCTTTAATTTCATCAACAGTGCACCGATAGCTATGTGCAGCAGATATAAATATTTTTTTTCTTTTTAAACCATGACTCTCATCCTTTATATTTCTTAAAAATATAGAGTCACAAGATATCTTATACAGAATAGAGTTCTTATCAATGTTTGACTCTGGAGGTATTACAATTGCCCTCCCTTTAACAGCAGTGTAAACATGAGGGTTGTTTATCTCCTTAATTTTATAGCGAACATCGTCCGAATCACCCTTACTCCACTTAATCCATGGCTGGTTATTACTGCATGTCTCTTCAGAACCACTAAACACATTACTTTCCCCACATCTTGTGCATCGAACACGATCCTTTCCTCTCTCACCAGTAACTAGCTCAAGGTAATCTGCACCATAGTCACGCTTGCATCCATTTTGACTCTTCCCGTGACAGGCATAGTGCCAATCCACATCTTTTAAACCACCCTCATCACTTACCAAGCACCACGTTACTTGCTCTAATCTGGGTTTTTTACAATTATTACAAAGTAAATCCTTGGAGATATTTTTATCTAAGCCATTCCATGGTTTGTGATGGAGGCGATGACAACTCTTGCATACAGAATAGCTCGGGAAAATGACCGCTGGAAGTGGGTGTCCATCAATTTTATCTTTACCTACTTGAGCTTCTGGAGGCACTCTCAAATCTTTAGTAATTTTAAGATGTTTTTTAACCCTATCAACAAATTTAAGGGGCTCAGTTACCTTTGCACCCTTTTTATCAGTCCAGTAGCGCGTATCTGACACCACCATCAAGAAGTCGTTACTACCCCTGACAATAGATCCCACTCCAGCATAGCCGGTTAAATGTGAAAATCTAACTGGCGTGTAATAATCAGAATTCTTCATTTTTCAAGCCTCTTACTATTTTAAATAATCCAGTTTTTTCAACATTTCTCATTGAGTTCAATGTTTTCCACATTCCTTGAGCTTTAGCTTCATTTTCAAATGAAGCTAATAGTGCTTCTGATGAGCCATCTTTTGGATTAAAGCGCAAATTTAAACGCTCTTCGTTACACCTTTCCACCTCAAGAGTCCATTCATTGATCAGAGAATCAACATGCTCTAATATCTCTTTCAACAACTCTTTACTGGAAGAGGCATTTTGTAATCGAATTTTTAAAAGTCTCAGTATCTTTTTTACCTCTACATGATCAGAATTAAAATTTTCAGCACCCTTATTATCAAGCAACCCTATATTACTATGTCGCATAGCAATTACTATCGCCGCATGTAGTGCCTTTTTACGAACTTGAAAAGTAAAGGGTGTAACACTGGATGGCTCAACATATCTATAAAAAGTCGTGTGATATGACTTAAAATTTTCGTAATGAGATATACTTCTAGCTTGTGTTTTGTAATAATTAGCGAAAACCACTCCTGGAACATCTCCTCGCCCCACTCGGCTACTAGCCTGAATGTACTCTGCCGTTGTCAAAGGCTGGCCGTTAATGATCATTAATGCCAATCTAGAAACATCTAAGCCCACAGAAATCATGTTAGTTGCTAAGGCGACATCTATGGATCGATTGTCGCCATACCCTAGTCCGAGTGCATTAAAAATATCAGCATTCTCCTGTGCCGTTTGATTACTAGATAATGACTTTATGGTTAAGTCTCTTACTGGATAATATTGATTATGAATCTTCATTAAGACATCATTTCCATCAACATCTAGAGGGTATTTATCACTTATCAACTGCTTGGATTCCTTAATATCGGCGCCAATTCCAGGATTCTCCTCATTAATATCATGAAGAAAACTCAACTCGTTAAGCTTATTGTAATAATTCAAGGCTCCGCTTTGATAATTCGTCCTACTATTGCCCACTCCTTTTAAGCTGCCGTGATAAACAACCTGAGTCCACCATGCATCTGTAAAAATTTCATCATTGCTAAATAGTGCAGAAGGTGCTGCCAGCAACGTCCCAGCTAAAGGCTCCAATGCCTTTACCTTTGTCGATCTAAAATCCATGTACCCAATATAAATACGACCAGGCTTGTCTTTTAAAGAAACTGTTTTTGCAAAGTAAGAGTCATTATGACGCAGACCAACAGGTGGAAATACTGACATCTTCCTGGCAAATAAGGCCTTTATTTGTTCACTTGCATTTTTTATTGTAGCTGTTGATGCAACATATTTCACTCTAATTCCTTTTGCCAAAAGAATGGTTTCAAAGCCAACTTCATACAAACCCACTATTGAACCTATAGCACCAGATATCAAATGCAATTCATCTTGAATAATCAACTCTGGCGGACGATTGACACCCTTTCCAAAAAAACTTGCAGCTCTATCTTCCCAAGCAAGTCGTGCAAATTTATCCACTGTTGCGATTAATAAACTGGGCGGCGATTTATAAAGAGCCTCATCAACTACATTGTACGGCAGAACATTGTTTGCATTTTTTCCAAAATCACAATTATTATTTAAACAAGTAAAGTGGAAATTACTATCGCTACAAATGTAATTATTTCTACCAAATTCCTCTTGGCACCATGGACATGAAGTTAAAACTAGCTTGCTATATTGCTGACTATTAGCCTTTTCCATAGCCTGGGTAAAGGTATTGGGCGAACTTGCTGTACCTAGCCACAGTCCTACAGTAAAAGGCTCACTACCCAAAGTCTTGCTATCAGATTGACGAATTAACTCTAATGCAGAGATGACCTGGCAAGCTCGTACAAACTGCTGAGCGGTCAATAATCGCAAAGTATAGCGCATAATAGCAGTCGTTCCTCCTGAGCTTGTCGGATACCTCATTCTTCTGTAAGAAAAAATAAATGCCATTAAACCAAGGTATGCTTCTGTTTTCCCTCCACCTGTTGGAAACCAAATCAAATCAACAATATCTCTAAAATCACTATCTTCATTGACAGTAGACTCAAGAGCCATTAATATAAACGCTAATTGAAACGGCCTCCAGCTGTATGCTTTTTTATTTTTACTTTTTAGTGCCCTTTGCATTTGTGCCAACATTGCATGATTAGCTACACTAAATGCTTTTTTAGCAAGAGGATCTCGATCTAATAATAGAGTCCCCTGCTTCATCCTTTGCTTGGCCACAAGCATATTTTTTACAATTCTATCTGATGCTTTCTTATCATCGTCACACTCAATGCTGGCTTTTTTTTGTTGACCTTCTATCCATCGGTCATATTCGTCAATATACAAATTCAACTCTTTAATAACCGATGGATTTGTCTCAATTTCACGCAGAAAATCAAACTCCAAAACCTTGCCAGTCCCATTTGAAAGATCGGTTGTTACCTGAGGAACTTCAACTATTGGCATAAAATCACTAAATATAGACAATAGCCCTTGTTTTTTCTTCCAATCTACAGCGATACCATGCCCAACTGCATATACTCGAACATCTTTATATCGAAGCTCAATTTCTTTTTCTTCATTGGAAAGTAACGCTTTGTTTGTAGATGGGTAGTCGAGTACCAATTCATCATCTATCAAGCACTCAAGTTCAACTTCAAATAAGCACTTTTTCGCACACTCTTGTCTATCTTCTGAACAATTAACAGTATTCATGACCTGAATATTTGTAAGCGTTACCGTTACAATTTTCCCTTTACCATAGTTACGAAATATAACATTAATCTTTACCTTTCCATTAATGATTTTGCTACCGGTATTGGCGAATCTTAAAGGTCTTTCACTATCCGAATGTAGCTCTTCTTTTTCCCATCTATTCTTATAATTTATTTTAGATAATTTCTTATAAAAACAGGCTTTAAAAGAGATCTCTAATGATTGCTTATCACCCTGCACATAAAAAGAAAAACCCATTGATGAAGGTGGCTGATAAAATGATGTTTTTTTAACAGGTGCAGCCTCATTGTCATCCTTGTTATCGATTTCAGTTTCAATCATCTCTTGTGATTTTGACTCTGATATAGGGTATAAAATTCCAGTGAAATATCGATCAAAAGGATTGTTTTCATTTAGAATCCCATCAGTCAACTCTTCGCCACCAATTAACTGCGTTTTTACCCATTTAAGTAAACGACTTCTTGACTTAGAGTAATCTAAACTTTTTATCATAAATCAAATAAAAAAACTTTAAAAATCACAATCATCCCCTGTCACTCTTCCTGGTGCATCTATACAATAATTAGCATAATAAGCCACATATCTGGTTTTCACTTTTTCTCCATCTTCAGTCCACCTAGTGCACAAGCCATCTTTCATAGATTTATGATTAACGAGGCTGTCACTGTAAACATCAAAAACATGCTTATAGTTTAATTCTAGTTTTTTGACGCCATTCTTTCTATATAAAACTGTCATTCCATCTTTAAAACTAACCATATAAAATTGGGACTCATCAGTATATGGATGTACATCCTCATATAAAAAAGCTTTATAAGTTTTTTCAATTTTTTTTAGTCCGTTTTTATAATACTTAATACACGGGCCAGCTTTTGCGCCAAAAGCATAAAAACTCTGCTCCTTTGTTTGGCCATTTTCATAGAACCATGTACATAAGCCTGACAAACCTTCACCCATCCAGTTTTCTGTTATTGACTTAACCCCTCCACTTTCAAAGTATTTTGTAATCTTACGCTCATCACATTCATAAAGGTTGTTGTTAGGGTGACTAGCACATATATTTTCACTTTTTTTTTGGCCGTTTTTGTACCAAGTACTTTCAATGCCAACTGGATTACCGTCTAAATAATTATTCTCACGCTCTTTATTTCCATTAGGATAGTATTCAATCCATGAGCCGTACTTTTTATTGCCCACCTTGTAGCCTTCAGATTTTTTTACCTCATCATCGTAAGCCTCTTCACAATATTCATCTATTGGTGAAACAAATACAACTCTTTCAAGGCTTAACCTTCTTATTGTATGAACAATATCCATTGAAAAATCATTAAAGCCTTTTAAAAGATCTATCGACTCACCAAAAAGTGACAGCTCTCTTTTGATTTCAGCTTTATACACAATATCATTATCACTTGAGCCAAGCACTCTTTCAAGTGCATTCAAGTTAGCTATCTCATCAATAGATAACTTTTTCCTAGTGTTATTTTTCCTGCGTTGGTCATTACCCGTATGCCAGGCCTTAACTCTAAGATACTCCTCTTTATCAATATCTCCATCTTTTAGCTTGTGGAGATATTCATCAAAATTTGGAACAAGATAAGGCATTATATTTGCTTGTTCATCAAGAGCATCAGGGTCAATTAACTGCAAATCATCCGACCACATCAAAGATTGACAGTGTGGACATTTGAAAAGTGCATGCTGTTCTGGAAGCATTGGGGCTTCCATTTTTCCATCAGTATAAAAATCAGCGCCAAATGTATTTCCAGATAAAAGAACACCCTCTTCTATTAAACCAGAGCAACCTGCACATATTTTAATATTGGGAATACTTGGCATCATAATTAGAAGGGCAGCTCTCTTAATTTATACTGATACCACAACTCTTCAAACTTACCCCTGTCTACGCAATTAGGTTTCTTGGCTGCATAGAAACTCTTTAGTTTGTCAGTGACCAGTGGAACCTTGTCATCCCAAATAGCTTGAAACCAATTGCCATATTTAGCAATATCAGATCGATCTTTATCAGAAAAATGATAATCATCAATTGTCATATCAAAGTGATAATGAGGTATTGTTAAGTAGTGTTGGCGTAATTTATCTGTATTAGTCATAACCCCTCTTAAAATGGTATTACATCATCAAACACTGGGTCTGAAGCTACAGGCTTAATAGGAGTCACTGGGTCTGGCTCAACTATTTTAGCCAAATCCAGCATTTGAATAACGCTATTAAAACCACTTACAATGACTTCGGTAGTGTATCTATCAGCTCCAGATTTATCTTGATATTTACGAGTTTTTAATTTACCCTCGATATAAACTTTAGAGCCTTTATCGCAATACTTAGAAATCACCTCAGCAAGCTTGCCAAAAACACAAACTCTGTGCCACTCAGTTTTTTCTTGCTTCTGACCAGTCGATTTATCAGTCCACGACTCCGAGGTTGCTACTGAGAGGTTGGTTATTGCTATGTTGCTAGATGAGTACTTAATTTCAGGCTTTGCGCCCAAATTACCTATCAATATTACTTTATTTATTCCTGCCATATTTCACCCAAATTTTATATATTAATTTTAAACCACGAGCATGTAAGTGTAGTGGTCTGACAAACTGTAATGGCCCGTTAATCTTGGACACATTTTAAGCTACTATTTCCAAGACCTATTTTCATGACTACCCCACAATCCTCTCAATAATCTCCTTGTCAATCCATCCCTTCTGTTCAGCAATAGAGCCATCTTCGTTATAAATAGTCATAACCTTAGGTGTGCCATATTCAAACTTAACCTCTTCAAACACACCACCTGCCTCATAGTAAGTAAAACCAGTACCGTGAAGCAATCCTTTTGAGTAAGGAGCAACTTCCATGGGTTTACCATTCTCATACCAAGTGCTACGAACACCATCAAACTTATCATCAGTGTAGAACGCTTCTAGTTGCTTATTACCATTAGGGTAGTAATGAATGACTCTACCTTGTTTAACACCGTTGTCATAGATTGCCCTTACTTGAATAGAACCATCTTCATAGTAACCAGTAACGATACCTTCTAATACACCTCTCTTGAAGTGACCAATAGACCTGATGTTGCCTGATTGGTAGTAAGACTTCTCAGTGCCGTGGAGAATGCCATCAACATAATCTTTATTAAACTCAACAGCATCTATACCCCAGTCATTATTGATGACGTCTAGGTTGCCTGTGTAGGGTTTGTTAGTGTCTGGGTAGATGAACTTGCCATTACTGTCGAATGAGCCTAGGTTTGCCTGGGCTGTTGTTAGGATTAGGGTGAGTAGTAAAAGTATGTGCTTCACTCTAACAAGCCTCCAGCAAGACAAACCTTGTTGCGCATTAAAAATTCAAGATAGCTTTGACTATTTATTGCCGCATCCTCATCGCATATCTCAACCCACCTATGCTTACCATCGTCATAGTAGTCGTCAGACTCTGTTTTTAACATCTTTTGACCATTAACTATACCAAAGGTTGATTCGGTGCAAACACGCCCAACTATCATACTGTTGCTTGGACGCCATTTTTTATGCTCGATATGTTTGAACCTTCCATCTATTAATTTATAGGTATCTTCCGAATTTGAACAAGACCCTCCAGAATAGAATTTCTTAATAACTTTATTTTCTCTATCAAAGGTTGTTAGTTGATCAATAAAATCAAATGGAGCGACACTCATCTCTTTATAAACTAAGTTTGTCCACCTGTTGTACAGCTTATATATAGAGTACTCATTATGCCCTCGTTGCCCCGAATTAAAGCTAGTGACAATCAATTCATCAGTTCCATCAAAATCCATATCTTCAAAAAAGAATGGTGTTTGCTCCCAGCTGCCAGGAGCATTAGAATCATAATTATCATTTAAAAAATCATCCGCATTAAAGCCTTCGTGCGAATTGTTTAATAATGATATTTTTTTAAATGATTTAGAATTGTATTTAATTTTGTAAGTTTTATCTAAATCTGCTGACAAGTTAAACTTACCATCTTCATTAAAAAGTACAAATCCAGCATCTTTAAGCATGCTACCAGGGATGTGGAAATATTCTGCTCTAACTGAAAATGATTCAGCTCCAAATTTCTTATTAGAATTGAAATTAATAAGCGCTGGACCAGTTAGTATTGGCGCCAATCCGCCATCTGGATTCCAAGAAACATTTACTGTGTATCCATCTTTAACTGTATCGGAGAACTGCAAGTGAATAGTTTTAGTTCTGTCATAGTGTTGCCACCACTCTTTTTCTTCAGCTTGAGTTACTGGATTTATAAATAAAAAGACTAGCAATATTATGTATTTCATATTGTAATAATTGTAGCTCAAAAGTATCTATTCAGTTAAGTAGTTTAATGTAATTATTGTCAATCTTAAATATGCACATGTATATTAAGCTGCCGAAGTCGCACGTAGGCGACTATTTCGGCTACTTAATATTTTCAACATTTACCACTTTAAGTTTTACATCTAAGGCCTTAATCTCTTGAGCAACTCTCGGCATTTAAAACAAATAAATCAATTATTCCAAGGTTATAATACATTCTGATCTTATGGAAGTGCTTATTGTAATATCAATTCCATAAAAATATATTAACAAGCCAAAGAATAAAGACAATGAACAAATCAGAACTAATCGACGCAATTGCATCAACATCAGGCCTATCTAAAGCAGACGCAGCTCGTGCACTTAACGCTACTACAGAAGTAATCACTGGAGCTATGGCTAGTGGTGATGGTGTGCAACTTACAGGCTTTGGCTCGTTTGTTGTTAGAGATCGTGCAGCGCGCACAGGTCGTAACCCACAAACGGGTGCAGCTATTCAAATTAAAGCTTCTAAAGTTGCTGCATTTAAAGCGGGCAAAGCATTAAAAGAAGCCGTTAACTAAATCGGTCAATCGACCACTGAGAAGAATATCAAGCACCTTCGGGTGCTTTTTTTTATGGCTCAATGATATCAACACCTATTTCACTTAAAAGTCAATATCAGCTATTATCTTAACAATATTTAAAAAAGTAAAATACTAGAGTTGTTTAAGATCTGTCCAAGATTAACATACCTCTACAACTTAAAATGCGCTCCCTCCTGTCACATTCACCAATCTTTGAAATAACCATCCCTCTGCTAGATAAATTAATTATCGCTCTTTTAATGGTTGAAAGTGAATAATCCTTAAAGTAATCATACTTTTGAATTTTAGTAATAGTGGTCTCCCTTTGCGCAATAAAAGCAAAAATAGCTTTTTCGGGTTCGTTCATATCAGATAGGCCAAACATCTTCTCCTGACTATGCAACTCTTTTCTTAACTCAAAAAGATTGATATCAACTAATTTTTTCATATTCTTTTCTTGTTTAAATTGAAAGCATTAAACATTTATCTGCTGAAGTCGGACGTAGCCGACTCTTTCAACGTATAAATGCTTTAATTATCTAATATTTCAAATTTCAAATCAAGTGCATCTAATTCTAGATCATCTATTGATTCAATTGCCAGATCATCGTTCAAATAAATAACTTCTTTATCTTCTTCAATTTCCTTAACCTCAAGTATTGGCTTGGTGGCTTTAACGGATTTTGGCTTTGGATCTTCTTTTGACTTAGCCTCACCAAACTCAAAATTAAACCTCAAAAACACCTGATAACTCGAGTTGTCATCATCCACCTTGCCAGGCAAGAAGTAGCTTAAAAATGGAATGGTTTCTTTTTTGCTTCTTGAGTTTAGAAGTGTTGATAAATTGAACAATGGCACCAACTGACCAGACTTTAATAAGAACTGAGTTTTAAAGTCTCTTTTGTCGGTGACTGGTACATCATTAACAAAGCCTTGTAAGAATGAATGAGACTGCTTTAAATTAACAATAATGGTCTGATCATCCACATACTGCGTAGCTACCTTAAATTCAAAGCCGACGTTGTTATAGGAGATCTTCTCACCAACGACTCGATCACTGGGCTGTTGTTTGGATGTTGAGACTGGCTTAACCAAGTTATCTGAATTAAGTCGAACACTGGACACACT
>Ga0233436_1001887_pt1 | contig 16044 bp, 16 predicted proteins | sample SI_122_August201_2_FD_182723 | JGI IMG/M metagenome (GOLD analysis project Ga0233436, IMG submission 182723) | Seawater microbial communities from Saanich Inlet, British Columbia, Canada - SI_122_August2016_150_MG | ecosystem: Environmental > Aquatic > Marine > Inlet | place: Canada: British... | reverse complement strand
AACTATTATAATTCATTTCTAGGTTATCTATTGGCATTTTTATTTTTATTAGTTATTATTCTTTTAATTTTTTATCTTTTTTCTTTACTTTTCTTTCTATATATTTTTTCTTCAATTCCTCACTATTTTCCCTTAACCTATCTACATAATCAATCAAATCTTTAATTCAATGACTAGCTAATTCTTTTAATTCTATACTATAATCTCATATATCTTCTCATAGATTAGTTGTAGGACTAAGTCATTTAATTCAAGCTACATTTGTAATTAATTCTGAGCCTGGACTATTTTCTTTATCATAGACTATTTTATTACTATCTTCATTATATCAAAATTCTTTAAATTTTGCAATAATTAATTCTTTATCATTATCTGTTAAGCTAGTGTCTTTAGCTAGTTCTTCATTTATTGCTTCTACATATGCTTCTAATTCTTTTGCTCCGGGTGAATTAAATGTATATGCTTCTTCTATTTGTCAGCTATACATTGTTGTTGCTATTTGACTTAATGCTCATCATAGTGAGTGTCACATTATTCTTAATTTTTCTCATTCTCATAAGTTTTTTGTATTTCTTTCTACAAATTTTATTAAGTCTATTGTTTGTCTTATTGGTATGTGTCATACTAACATTACTATATCTTCTCATATGTCTCATATATCTGTAAGTTGACTTCAACATATTGATATATGTTTATTTCAATTTTTATCTTCTAAAACTACTGCTTGAAATCAACTTTCATCTCTATCTTCTCATTTTGGATAGTAATCAATTATATCGTAATCTTGTTTTAATTTATCTAATCATTCTTGATTTTCAGTTTGTTTTTCTTTTTTTATACTTAATAATCAGGCTATTATTAGTTGTTGTTCTCTTAGATTATCAGTTATTCAGGATTGTATATTATCTCATAGGCTAGCTATATTTAAATTACTATCATATCAGGCTAGTTTTAAGATATTTGATATATTATTATCTACTTTGTAATCTAGGTTATAATTCTCTTTGTTTTCTTGAATAAAGGCATATAGAGTTTGTTCATCAGGAGTTAAATTTTCTGGAGAACTATTAGTTAGATTTTTAAGGTTTGGAAATGATAGTGGATCAAGATTTATTCCTGTTAATTGTACTTCTCAATTATCTGTTGTTTCATATTTTCAATATGCTAATTCAGATATTTGTGCATATTTGATTATTTTTTCTTTTTCAGATAAAGTTTCAGTTTCTTTTTGATTTTCATATTGATTAGGTTCTGGAGTTTTTTCTTGTTGTTGTAATTCTTGTAGTCTAGATTCAAAGTTTTCTATATTTTCATTTCAATCAAATATATCTTCACATAGTTTTAATTCATCTTCTTCTTTTTTTCTATCAATACTTTCTTCATGTCTGCATTTTTTGATTGTTTCTTTTGATTTGCTCATACTATCAAAAAAATCACTCATCTGTTCAGATGAGCTTTCTTTTCTTTCATTTGATTGTACTGATTCATGAGCTCATCAAAGTCGATCTAGCATAATTATTTTTTGTTTTTATTTTTTAGTTGTTTTTATTTTAGCATTTTTTTAAAATTTTAGCAAATCTTTAATATAGAATAAAAAATTTTAGTTATCATATTTTAAAAATATTTATCACAATTATTACAGCTATCACAATCTCAAGGACATTTTTGTAAATCTTCAAAAAATCATAATTTAGTTAACTTATCATTATCTATATAATCAACATATAACTGATAATCTATAATACTCATATCTAATATATCAAGTAAATTTCAATTATGAAATCATTGAGTATAAGATTTCAAAAAGATATCTATTTTCTCTGTTGATAATCACCTAGTTACAAGTTTATAATAATCCACTAATCAATCAAAGTATTTTAAATCCTCTGGTCTAATTATAGGCATCCTAAATATAATTCTTTTATTGTCAGCTAACATAGGTGTACAAGAAAATCTTTCTATGAGATTATATTTTCATTTTTTTTGATTTGAAATATTATCTTCAATACCATTAGCAATAATATTAAAATGAGTATGCCTAAATGGGCAATTTTTTATACATCATTCGTTTAACATTAATTGAATATCTAATCAACTTCTTTTTTTTATTTGATTAATCAATTTTGTATCTCTATTTATATCTCTATCAATAGTTAACACATCTACTCATAATTTTTTAAAATACAATGCTTGTTCCACTGTTTTTAAATAACAATTAACAGAAGAATATATTTTTATTCAAGATACTGCTTTTTTTATAAATTTTACATAAAGTAAATTTGTTAAAGAAACTGATTCCAATCAATATCACTGTAACTTTTTAATATAAGAAATTAAGTTAAGCATATGATCTTTATCTCATGTTCAGCGTCCTTCTGTAGTAGCATTATAGGTAAGTATAGTTCATATTCAATATTCAATACATTTTGTAATTAATTTTTTAATTTGATTTTCATAATCCTTATCTTGAACTATTGATCTTCAAGATGGTCATATATTATCAGGAGCAGCAAAATAAACAGTAGAAATATTATTTTTATATTTCTCTAATAAATCAAAAAAACTTTGCTGTTCATTGTATCAAATTGAAAATTTCATAATTAATTAATATTATTTAAAATTTATAAGAATTTATATTTTTAGAATAATTATATTTATTAGTAATACATTTATAACAAGATTTTTCTGAATTCATTTTTAATTTTTCTAAATATTCATATTTATATTTTTTAAAATCATTGTATATTTCTTCATTACTTTTATTAATATTTGATATTTTTGCTTGTCACACATAACATAAATCATCATGAAAAATAAAATCTCAACTATTTTGTACTTCTAAATGATCATTAATAGTAATAATTCAATTTTTAACATCAAAAAAGTCATACATGTAACACTCTTTATTATCCAATTTATCAATTTTTTGTTCACTTCTATTTATTTTCCAAACATAATTATGAAATTTTATATCAAATTTATTTCAAATAATACAATTAAATTTATTATTACTATTTGTTGTAGCCCATCACATTATTTTATTTATAGTTGTCATATATTTTTCTCTATCCAAAAATATTTCAAAATATATTTTTAATCAATCTATTTTTAATAAATCTTTAAATGTATTATAAAAATAACTAAAATTTTCTTGTTCTTTTACATCTATTCTTATTATAACAGAAAAATTTCAATATTTAGTTATATAATCCTGAAGTTTTTCTAAATGTTTTTTTCACATTGAATGTTCTAACTGTAATCTCACTCATCTAGCTAAATCATTTTTTGTATAATCAATTATATTATCTATATGAGGATGATCTAACAAATTAATTCAATGATATAAAATTTCAAATTTATCAAAGAAAACTTTATGCATTTTATTTACTAATTCCTTAGTTCAGTCATAATCAAAACATTCTGTTTTAGCTACTTTTTTAGAAAAAGAACATAAATCACATCAGGCAGGACATCATTTTCAAACTACTATTACAGCATAAGGGTACTCTCTTAAGGTCTTATAATCTCTTGTAAAATGAAACAATTTTTTATTTGTCATAATATTTTTAGTTAAAAGTTTTATATTTATAGTAAAAACAAGCTGAACAAGCTTCTTTATAATTAATCTTTTTCTTTTCTTCTAGAAATCCTTCTAAAGAATTATCTCACACTTTTCATAGATATCATTTTCTATCAATCTCATTTAATGAACATTGAAACACATCTCAATAACTATCTATATACAGATAGTCATATTTCATAACTTCACATAAATCATTTTCTTTTCTTTTTATATAATGTCATTTTAATATATCTTTATCAAATAATTTCTTATGAATATCTCATTTTATTTTTCATCACCAATTATGAACCAAAGATATACCATAATCCTTTCATAAGCTATTAGCAAATTTTTTAAATTTATCTAATTCTTTTAAAGTCAAAACTGATAACATAAATTCCATAGAATAATTTATTTTCATTTTATTAACCCTATTTAATACTTCTATAAAATTTTTATAGAAATCTCATCATGTTAAATAATTGTACATCTTTTCTTCTAAAGAAAATACTGAAAAAGTAAGAGAAACATTAAATCATCTATTTTTCAAATCAAGTATTTTTTCTAAATGAATATCTTTAATAGCTAATCATTTAGTCATAAAAAATAAGTTTATTTCTGGTAACTTAGAAAATAAGTATTCCATAAAATCATTAACTTCTTCATGAATAAAAGCATCTCATAATCAACAAACCATTATTTCTGTATAATCTCATTGCTTTAATAATTCTACGATTTTTTTAAAATTATTAAAACTAATAAAATTATATTGCTCTAGCTCTCATCTAGCACAAACAATACAATTCATTCAACAATAACTAGTTAATTCTATCTCAAGTCATTTAGTTACTGCACTACACTCAAATACATTATCTTTCTTTTGTTCCATTTTCTAATATTTTATCTATAATTTTATACTCTAGTAAATCTCAAGATTTTTTTGGAATTTCAAAAACCAACCTTATAATTTCTTCTATATTATAATTATCTAATAAATTATTCAAACCAAAATTATTTTTTGATAAATTTCACATTTTAGTTTTATTATCTATCTCTTCTTTAAGTAAATTATCTAAAATTTTATACTGTTTTTGCAACCATAATAAAGAATCCAGATCTGAGTAAAAGTTTAAATCTGTATCTAATACAAATTGTTTATCAATAGATACTCAATTAAAGTAAGAAAAAATCTCTAAATCAATGTTTTTTGAATTTAATTTTATATATTTATAAATATTTTTTAATTTAACTAAGCTTTGTTTTGACCATTTTTTTGTTGAGAAAACTGGCATAAAAGAAATATTTTTAAATCAATATTGTTTAATCTTTTCAAAAATTAATATTGAATTATCTAAAAAATCTGGATCATTTATAAAATTTATATTAATAATATCTTTATAATCTGAACATAATACCAAATCTATATCTTTTCACAAATTTATATTATCTATAGATAAATATATAATTATATTATTTTGTCTAAAATATTCTAGTTTTTCTTTATTTAGCAATACTCAATTAGTTCATATAGAAAATTTTGAAACATATTGTTTAGAATTATCAAAAAAATATTTTAATTTACCAAATTCAAGTAATGGTTCTCATCAGAAAAAATTAATAGTATAATCTGCTTTATTAGTTTTTAAAAAATGAATAAATAAATCCAGCTCATTAAAAGATAGTGATTTAACTTTAAAATCTAGATCACAATATTCACATCTCTTATTACACTGATTTGTTAATATTAATTCTATTAAAATTTTATTCATTTGTTTTCTTATAATATATTGGTATCATTCTCATTGATTTCATATTGTTTACATGTTCTAAAAATATTGAATAATCTTCTTTACTAAGCTTTTTTCATCATAAAATTATTAAATTACTTAAAGATATTACTTTAAATTTTAAATTAATAAATAAATCAATTACTTTTTTATTATTGATTTTTTCAATTTTTTTAGAATTAATTCAATGATATCAAATCTCTAATTCATTATTATTAAATAAATATAATCATTCATGAAAAAAAGTTATAATATCTCATTCTTTTTCATTATGATTTCATGTATACTCAGGTTCTAATCAAGAAATTAATGAAACATAAGTTTTTAATGTATCATCTATTCACAAAGTTTTGTTTATAACTCATCATTGTAATGAATTTTCTTGGATATTAGACATTATATAATTTTCCTTCCATCAATCATCATACCATGATGTGAAATTTCATAATAAAGTAGAAATTAATTCATTTGATTTTTTTGTATAATCTTCTTTATTAAAATTATCAGTATTCAATGAATCTGCTATATAAACTGCTTCAGATATAGATACTCAAGTTCATACAGAAAAAACTGGGTCAGCAAAACAATAAGAGTCTCAGACTAATATATAATTATCTCAAACTACTTTTGATGAAATTTTAGCATAATTATTTCTCTTATAAATTTTTCACAAATCATTACTATTATCATCCATATTCAAAATTTCTGAATAAAAAGGATGCTTATTTTTAGTTATTAAGTCTAAATAATCAATATTTGAATACTCTTTATCAGTAGAAACAATTCAAGCACTTAATATCTTTCATCAAAACAATGGAATTTGCCATATCCAAGTATTATTATCTATTTTATTTATTAATGTGTACTCATCAACCTTTCACTTGTGAATATTTGTATTCTTAATATCCCAATATCACCAAATAGCATAAGTTTTTCACCAATTAGGTATCTTATTAATTAATCATAATTTATTAGCTACAAACATTCTAGGTCAACTACAATCTAAAATATATTTATTAACTTTATATGAACTAATATTAGTATAAACAATATTATTTTCAAAATCTATATCAGTAACTTCCTCTTGCTTATAATCTATATTTAATTCTTCAACTAACATTTTTTCCAATTCAATTCTCTCTGAATGGAAAGCATACAAATCATGAAGCTCTGTATAAGCAGAATCCTTATAAAATTCACTAGTTGAATCAGAAAAAATTGTTCACTTTTTAGTTTGATAACTAGTTAATTTTTTTTTCAATTTTGGAGCAATTTTTTCAAAAATAGAAAAATCAGCATGTAATAAATTAGGAATATGAGATTCTCAAATCTTATAAGAAAAGGGATTTTTATCCACTAAAACAACATCTCATTTTAACTTATATTTTAATCATATTCCTGCTATTCACATTCCAATTATAAAATAATCACAATTAATCATAATTTAGTCAATTAAATAATATTTATTAATATTTGTCTTTTCTTTTATAATATTAGCTAAAACTTTATCAAAATTATAAGTATCAATATATTTTTTTTCTCATATTTTTAAATATTTTTCCTTATTAAATACATAAGTAATATTTTGATTATTATAATCAAAACTAATCTTATAGAATATATCTTCTCTATCATGAAAATTAAAATGATAGTTTATTATATTAGAATCAATATTAATTCACAAAAAATTATTATTAATATGAATATAAGTTACTTTTTTAGCTAATATATTTTTATAATCTTCATGGCTAGTTAGTATATCTATACCTATTTTCTTAATATTTTTTATTTCTATTTTTCTTAAAAATTGTGCTAATAAAGTATAATACTCTTCTAAAAAGAAAAATACATTATTGTATATTTTTAATTTTTCTAATTCATCACTTTCCCAAGTTACAGGAATTTCTATTATCAATTTATTTCTATATCATTGTTTAAGTATTTCTAAAGAAATTTTTCATTGGATTTCTGGAGGAAGAGAGACAATTACTATATCAAAAATATTATAATCTGTTTTTTTATAATCTAAGTCTACAACAATATTATACTTTTTCACTATCCTACTCTTTGTTTTAGTAGTTTTACATACTCAAAAAACTTCATAATTATTTTTCTTAAAATAATTAATATATTTTTCCCCTTGTCATCAAAGTCATATAATTAACACTTTTCTCATAAACTATTTTTCTTATACTTAAATCAATTATTAATACAGTCAAAACACATATCTGCTTGATTATTATTATCAAGTTTTAATTTATTTAAATATTTTAAATATAAATCAAAATGATTATAAATTTCATTATCATTTAAATATAAATTAGAAATTCTAATATCTCAAATATTACATAAGTTATCATGTATAAATAAGTCTCAATTTTCATAAACATCCAAGCTATCTTTTAAAAATATATCTCATCACTTAATATATAATTGACTTAATTGCTGACACTCTTCTCTTTTTAAATTAATAAAACATTTATTCTTTCTATCAAGATACCATGAATAATTATGAAATTTTAAATTAATATTTTTTCAAATATTAAAATCAAATTTATTATCTGAAAAAGAATCTCCAAATTTAGTATTAAATGTATTAACGAGATTTTTATGATCTGTAAAATCTAGAAATAAATCAATAAAAACTTTAAAATTAGTTTTCTGAGATAAAAGTTTAATTAACACTAAAAGTTTTTCTGATAAGTTAGATACAACTACTCTAGCATTTTTTGCTATTTTTATGTCAATTTTCTTTGATCAAAGTTCTTTTTCAATTTTTTCAAGTAAAATAACATGTTCTTTTTTTATATCAAAATCAATTTGAAATCTTATTTCTCTACCTGTATCTAATCAAGCTTTTAAAATACTAATTATATTATTATGATTTAATCCATCTTGATTTCAAAAAACTAAGTTAAATTTTTTATCAAATTTTTTATCTACTTCATTAATTCTTTTTAAAATATTTTCTAATGAAAATTGTTTAGTCTTTACAATATAATCAAGATTAAATCTACAATCAGTACATGAAGCAGGACATCACTCTCATATTTTAATATCAATATATGGATATTCCTTAAATTTTAATGGAAAAAGTTTAAACATAATATTTTTTATTTATCAATTAACTCTCATGATTCTAAAAAAAAGTCTCTAAATCATGCTTCATTATAGTTATTAATAGGTATTTTAGCAAGTTTTTCTCTAAAAAAAATATTAAAATAAATGAGCGTTTCATAATCAGATTTTTTTGAATAAATAATATTATCTTTTAAATCTATAATATTATTATTATTTAAGAACTTAAATTCAAATATAAATTCTCTAAATAAATCTTTTCAATATAGTTTTTTAAAAACATTTATATTTATTCAAAACAAGATATTTAAATAAATATATTTAATCATTTCATCTTTTTTACACATTTCTACTCATTTATAGATAGTTAATGTATCTAAATCTAACATTTTATAATAATCTCTAATTCAAGGTTTTATATAAATTAATTCTGAATATATATTAGTTACACAAGATGCTCAAATTGCTATAGTTGTATTTCTTTTAGAAGCGAAATAATCTTCCAATACATTTGATGAACTAATTGGTAATTTGTTATACTTTAAATAATTCTTAGTCTCTTCAACTAAGTCTATATAGTTATCATCCAAACTATAATTAATATTATTACTTTTCATTAAATAATGAACAGATACATTATCAACTTTCATAGTACTTAAATAATCTATATCAGTTTGAATTAATTTAAAAGTTTGTCATTTTAATCATATTAATAAATCTATATTAGACTTAATTCATAACTCATTTAAATAATCTATATTATTCTTAATTGTAGATATATTATAAATATCTCTATTATTATCTTTTAAATTTTTTTCATCAAATGTTTGAATAGCAAAGGTAATTCTATTAACTCAAATATACTTAAAATAATCTATTTTTTCCTTTGTATAATAATTAGGATGCCCATCTATAAGAAATTGTTCTATATCTTTTAAATCAAAATATTTTTCTATTATTAAATATAGTTTTTTAAACTGATTAATACTTAATAAATTGGGAGTTCATCATCAAATAAAAATAGTATTTATTTTTATTTTTTTATTATTATTTAATTTATATATCATATATATTTCTTTTTCAAGATATTTTATATATATATTAATTTCTTCATCTTGTTTTATTTGTCTTTTAAAACAATTACAATAAGAACATATTTTTGTACAAAAAGGTATATGTATATAAAGATTTAATTTATTATTTGTATCATCTAAATTATAAAATTTAGAATTAAAATAATTTGAAAAATAATTACTTATATTATAATCTATTTCATTAGACCAGAAAAATGAAGAAGGAAAAAAACTAAAACCTCATGGTTCACGTAAAAAATTTAATAGTAAATTTTTAGATTGTTTTAAAAAGTTGTTTCCCATATTATTTAAAAAGTTTCTGATAAAGTTCCATATTTTCAAATATAAATGCTTTATTCTTTAGCATCCTTGATATATATAATTCCCTGTTCTTATCTATCTTATTTAAATTTACTTCTATGTAAAATATATTTTTTGGAAAATTCTCTATTAAATAATTTAATTGAAATTCAGATATTTCTATAGATATAAAATTTATCTTATATTTTTTGTATTTTTGTTTTTTTATTGAATTTAAAAATTTAATAAAATTATTATCTGTTATATAATAATTCTCTACATATATATAATTAAAATTATAATTTAGAATTAAGTAATCTATTTTTGTATAATCATTAAAATCAAATAAAAATAAATTTATTCCATCTTTTAGATATTTATCTTTCCTTTTTATTATTTTATCAAAATCATTGTCTATATTTTTTGAATTAATAACATAAAAATAATCATTTGATATTTTCTCTAAATTAGTATCATCTGTTTGTTTGAAGTAAATAGTTGAAAAAATATTATCTGACTCTCAAAGAAAATTAATATCAAAATTAATACTCTTTTCTAAAGAAATAAATGAAAAATCTTTTAAATATTTTTCTTGATTATAATTAATAGATAATCTTAAATTATATATTCTTGTTTTTGAATTTTTAAATAAATTAATTATTAATTCTAATTCTTCATCACTAAATGTTATATTTCTAAGATACAATTCTTTAATACTATTATTATCTTTAATAAAATTTATTATTGTTAAATTATTAATTAAAATATTTGATGATAAATCCAATATTCTTATTTCTACTTTATTTAAATATAATATTAAATTTGAAATGTCTGTTATATAAGTATTAATTAAACTTAGATATTCTAGATCAATATTATTATTATTTAAAAATATTAATACAGAATCTAATCAGCTATTTTCTAGAATATTATTATCAAAGTTTAAAAAAGATAAATTATTAAATCATTTAAGATTATTAAATCAAATAAAGAAATCGTTTCTTAAATTAGTATTTTCTAGAAATAACCTATTTATATCTAAACTATTTGACTGTAAAAAGGATAATAAACTATCATAATCATCTTCTATAAAAGTTATATTATTAAATTTTAGCCAAAATAAATTTCTAAATTTAATACTAAAAAGATTAGATTTATCAACTTTTGATAAATCTAATCTTTCTAAAAAAATATCTGTAAAATATTGATCACTTAAATTCTGAAATTTTTTATAAAAAATACTAAAATCACTATTAATTATATAAACTATATAATTAATAGTAAAATTATTTATTTGATAATTTAAATCAAGTAAGTTATTATTAAATAAATGATAATATTTATAATCTATATTTGATTTATTTTTTATCTTACTTAGTAATCACCTTATATTCTTCATTACATATTTTTAATAAAACCTTATCTTTTAGGAAGCTACACTTATTTAATCTTAATGCTGTATTATAATAAAATAATTCTTTTTTAAGAGAAAATGATTTAATATTTTTTAATTTATTACAAATCAAATAATCATTTCTATAATTAATTAATAAATTGTCTCAAGGAAGATGTTTATCAACAAATTCTGGAAAATCATAATTTGTTCAATCAAAATAAGAACAATTTTTCTCTTTTCATTCATAAACCTCTTTAAATTTTATAAATTGATCTTTTATATGAAAAAAATTTACTCCTCAATTATTATCTAATTCAATGAATTTATTTTCTCATTTACAAACTTCTTTATAATCACCATTAATTGGATATGAATTTTTTACTCAATTTATGCAATCAAGAAAGGAATAAATTTCTTTTTCATCTTGATATTCACCAAACAAATTTGCTCTCCAAGCTTTTAAAGCATGCAAATCTTTTTTTCTTTCTTGTTCAAAAAAACTTATATCATTATCTAATATTTTTAAGAAAAAAAGTAAATCTTGATTTAATTCAAAAGTTTTAGGTATTTCTAATTCAAAAAATTCCTCTTGAGTTATTAAACTATTTTCTTCTATAACACCTACATAAGAAGAAATCCCTGTAATTAGATTTTCTTCTTCTTTGTTATTTTCTATAATATCATTATTTTGAACGATTTTATTTATATCTACTTTTTCTTTTTTATCTTCAAGAACTATATTATTATTAAAACAAGATGTAAATAATAATAATATTAATAAAATTAATATATTTTTTTTCATAATAACAATATAATTATAAAGTAAATGTATCATTTTTAAAAATACTTAAATAATCTTTTGGTATTCACATACACTTATTATTATATAAACATTTTTCACAACCTTTTAAATAAGTACAATCAGATTCCTCAAATCACTCCCCCATATTTCAATAAGCATCATTGTTATATTTTTGTCTTTTTATTATATTATCCCAATATTGTTTATTAACTTTACACAAAGGAAAATTTTCTAAGGTAATATTTTTATTTATTACTAATATCTTTCATATTTCATTATTAAATTCATCATATGATACATATAAATGTTGTTTTTCTAAATCAGTAAATAAATTCAAAGAATATAGTTGTACTATTTGAGATCTAGTAATAGGGAAATATGATAAAAATTTAAATAATTTATCTAAATTTTTATAATTCAATTTAGTTAAAACTGTATTTGTATCTATAACAAAACTAGGAATTTGTTTTTTAACTTCTAATAAATTTAAAAAAGTTTGTTTTAATTTACTGGAAGCTCAATCTACTCATACTAAATAATCGTGTATTTTTCAAAATCAATGAATAGATATAATTATTCATGTTACTCAAGAAGATATATATTTATCTAATATATTTTTATCAGAAAAAGTTAATCAATTAGAATGAACTCTAATATCTGAAAAGTTATTTTTTTTACAATATTCTATATAATTCAATAGGTTATCATCTAATGTAGGTTCTCATCATGAAAATATAATAGATTTTTTTCCATCTTTAATTCACTTATCAATTATTTCTATAACTTCCGAATATTTTAAAAAACTATATTCTTTAAATCTAAGATCCTTCTGAAAACAAAAACTACATTTTTGATTACAAGGATATCACAAAAATATTTCTATTCAATTAAGTCATCACATAATTTTTTATTATTACCATCTACTACCATGAGATCAGTGTGATCCATGGCTTCAATGCGATCCATGACTTCAATGCGATCCATGGCTTCAATGCGATCCATGGCTTCAATGCGATCCATGGCTTCAATGCGATCCATGACTTCAATGCGATCCATGGCTTCAGTGTGATCCATGACTTCAATGCGATCCATGGCTTCAATGACTACTATGTTTACCTATATTTCACTCATTATATAATGCACTACAATGTCATCATAACTGAGAAATTCTATTTGTATCACAATCAACTCATGCTTCTACAGAATTTATTCACATATTATTATCTCATTCTCAAACTAATCATCATGCTACTACAATACCAGCTCACAAAAGTAAAGCATCTTTCTTTGAAATAGATACTTCTTCTTCTAATAAAAACTTAGATAATCATTTTTTTATTTTTGGAATTTTTTTTAACATTTATTTATATTTAAATATAGTATAAATTATTATTATTTACTAAATTACATCACATTTTCACACTGCTCTATCTGGTTCTCTTACCCATTTTTTAAAAATCTCTTTAACTTCTGGATCTTTCATCTTTTTGAATAAATAATCTATTACTCAATAAGATATCTGTTTTTTAGGATCTAATGAATAATTTGGATAAACAGTATCTCTGTGTTTAAAATTATGTATTGGACATAATCATATATATGGTTTATAAACACTATCATTATAACCAGGCATTCAATCTAATGTTGAAGATTGAACCATAATATTTGTATTATCTGATGTTATCATATTTTCATATACTTCCTGAGTATTTTCTCAAACTTCTCATATCTGGAATTCATCTATTCACATTCTTCATAACATTCTTCATTCATCACATGTATATATCTTTCCGTCAAAATTATATGCAACTTGTCAAATACTTGCTCCGCATGGAGATCTATCATCTAAAAAATTTGGATCTCTTGGTCTCATTATCTTTCATAAATATATACTTGAAAAATGTTCTCTTAATAACTTTCAATTTTTATTTACTTCTATGATATAATCCATTGACTTTCTATAATAATCTAGAAACTCTTCTGTTGTATATCATAACTTTTTTAAATCAGCTGCAGCAAATCCATAAGGATTTAATGGTCTTATAAATATTCAATCCATTCCATTCTCAATATAACAATCAATTACTTCTTTATAATTTTCTAATGTTTTCTTAGTAACGGTTAACATTGCGCCCATTTTTTTCTCAAATCACAAATTCATGTCACTACATATAGTTTTATATCTTGCATTTATTTTTTCTATCCATTTTATCACATTTTCATATGAATTTCATTCTTTATATGTTCTGTTATAATTATGAACTTCTTCTGTTCAATCTAATGAAGTTGATATATCAACTTCATTTTCTAATAAATATTCTAATTTATCTTCTGTCATTAAACTTAAATTTGTTACCAAACAAAAATTTACTTTTTTTCATAATTCTTTTGCTTTCTTATTTGCATATTCTACTGAATATTTAATAACTGACCAATTTACTAATGGTTCTCATCATTGAAATTCTATAGTTATTTCTGGTGAGGTTGAAAAAAACATCGTATCTATTGTTTTTTTAGCAATTTCTTCTGTCATATCTAATTCTTTTGCGGTCATTGGTGCAGCAGCAGCATGACAATATTTACATTTATGATTACATCTTAGTGTAATTATCATTATATGTAATATTGGTCAAAACGCTAAAAAACTATTTTTTGTTCCATATTCATATTTAAAATCAGATTCATAATAAGATGTATCCTTAAAAAATTTTTTAAAACTTAATTCAGATTTCTTTTCTTCACTTAATGTTTCTCATCAAACAATAAAATCTTTAAATTCATCATTAGTTAAATATGAATATGCTCATATATCATTTGTGATAAGTATAGTTTCATCATCTAATTTTTTAAATCTAAAAAATCATAATTTTTTTGTATCTAATTTTTCTATTAAACTTTTTGATAATAATTTACTCATTTTTTAACACTCTAAAGAAATAATATAATTTAATAATTCATTAAAAACCTCTTCAATTTCATCATCATTATCTCAAATAATAGTAATTGAAAAATTATTAAACTTAATAGTAGCAACATCGTTAAAATCTTTTATTGCTCTTTCTATAAAATCTTCCCTGTATAATTTAGAAGATAGATTAAAAACTTTTTCCATAGTATTTATTTATTATTTTAAATAATACATAATATATATTAGATATAATATACATATTTTTAAAACTTCAAGTTAAAATATAATCCTTTATTTGTTGAATTTTTCTTTTGCTTCTTTTACGGCATCAATATCTAAGGAAATTTTTTCTGTTTCTGAACTACTTTCTTCTTCTTCGATTTCTTTTAAAATATTATTAATTTCATCTTCATCTATTTTTAAATCTGGATCATTTTCTATTTCTTTTAATATTTCATCAATATCTTTATCAAAATCTATTTCTGTATTTTTGTTTTGTTCAGATGATCATCCATTATCAAAATAATTTCCTGATGAATCTTCATATCATTTCCAATCATTTGGTAATTCTGCTTCCCTTAAACTATTTTGTAATGATGACTTTATTATTTCAGTCCTTATTTCTTTATTTTCTTCAAAAACTTTTTCTCTAAGAGTATTATTTAATAATTCATCTGTAAAATCTCATATTATTTGTTCTGAATTAATTTTCACTCATTCTTTAGGTGTAAATTGTAATAATATATTATTATCATTGTCTAATTTAAAGAAGAAATATCATTTTTCTAAAAATATAAATGCTGATTTAAAAATTATATCTTTAGTAAATAGTTTAGAATCTATAATTAACTCAAATTTATTTCAATCTATTTCTTTTTTTAAAAATTGTTCCATTATTAAAATTATTATTAAATAATAAAAATTATTAAATAATAATATATATATAATTAATAAAATATCAAATTTAAAAATAATTAAACATTAATATCTAATTAAAAAAACAATAAATCTATGAACTGACCCCATAAAAGTAGAGTGTAAATAAAAAACACTCTACTTTTTTTGTATATTTAGATATAATATATAAAATTATGTAGAAATACATTAATACTTAATAAAAAAAAATATGTCTAAAATA
>Ga0233436_1001856_pt1 | contig 16196 bp, 15 predicted proteins | sample SI_122_August201_2_FD_182723 | JGI IMG/M metagenome (GOLD analysis project Ga0233436, IMG submission 182723) | Seawater microbial communities from Saanich Inlet, British Columbia, Canada - SI_122_August2016_150_MG | ecosystem: Environmental > Aquatic > Marine > Inlet | place: Canada: British... | reverse complement strand
TAATGGTACTAGTACTGATAGATTAGTCTGTAACAACTATCCTGATAATACAAGTAGAGATTATTCTTATACTTCTAGCTGAAACTGAACTAATAGTTGTGAAGCTGATTACACTGATTTATGTTGAGTTGATTTATATGAGACAAGTAACGGAGTATGTGCTGCGGTATGAACATGATATTATTCAGCATCAAATACAAATGAAAGAAGTTTATGTACTACAGCAATATCAAACAGTAATTACATAAGTGATGGTAATTGAAGTAATAGTTGTAGTTGGAAATGTAATACTAACTATACATTAAGTGGTTGAGTATGTACGGCAGATGGAAGAAATTGTACAATTACAAACTGAACATGAAATCAAGTATGGAATGGAAGTGCATGGTGAACATGTACAGTAGTAACATGTAATACAGATTATTATTCAACAAATAACACAAGTTGTATAGCGGTATGAACATGATATTATTCAAATAGTACAAGTAAAAACAGAACAGCATGTACGAATGATCCAGATACAACAAGTAGAAATTATTCATATACAAGTGATGGTAACTGAACTAATAGTTGTAATACAACACATACACAATTATGTGGAGTGGATTTATATGAAACAAGTAATGGTACATGTAGTGCAGTAGGGACTTGAAATTATTCAGCAAGTTGAAATAATACAATATATTCTTGTAGTAATTTTCCAGATACAACAAGTAGAAATTATTCATATACAAGTGATGGTAACTGAAGTAATAGTTGTAGTGCAACATATACAGATTTATGTTGAGTAGATAAATATGAATCAAGTAATGGTGTGTGTAGTAATGTATGAACAGGGTATTATTCAGGAACTAGTAATAATAGTAGAACAGCCTGTACAAATAAACCAGGTAATACTTATTATACAAGTGATGGTAATGGATCAAATAGTTGTAGTTGGAGTTGTAATAGTGGGTATGCTTATGTAGCTTTGACATACAATACATGTATGAATATATGTAAAGCTTGAGCTAATGTTCCTTGTGTAGTTCAATAATTTTATAAAAAAAATACTATGAAAAAAATTAAAAATATATTATCAAATAATATACTAAAACCAGCATTAAGTGCTGTAGTATTCATTAGTACATGCAGTATAATGGTTTATGCTGCAAGTAATATAACAACAACAACTCAGACAATAAGTAGTTGAGATGTAATAACGGATATTTACTATAATGATGTTAATAGTAAAATAACTAGTTTAAGTTGATGAGGAGTAAAAATTTATTCAGGTACATGATGTTGAACATGTCCTTATGGTTCATATCATAGTGGAGCTAGTGATTATTGTAAACATAAAAATTCAGCATGAACTATACTTTCAACTACAGCAGTTTGAACTTCACAATGTCATGCTGATCGTTATCAAGCTTATAATTCAATGATTAGTTCTTATTATCGGGTAGCAGCTGTTAATAAAAGTTTTAACTTTGCAAGTTATTAAGAACTAATTAAGAAAACTAACAAAAAATTTTACTTCTTCTTTACAAAATACAAAAACATAGTATTATGTTTTTGTATTTTTATTTTGTAATTATAAAATTATGAAAAATTGAAAGATTTTAGGGTTATTGTTGGTGATGATTTTGGGAATGAGTTCATGCTTTTGGGAAAATAATAATGAGGAAGTAAATAAAGCTAAACAAAATATGTGAATAAATGAGGTAGATAATGGTTCTAGTTTTTTGGAAGATAATATTAAAGAAGTAGATATGGATTCTAGTTTTGATGAAAAAGAAGAAAAAAAAGAAGAAATTAAAAAAATTGAAATAAAGGAACTAACAGAAGAACAATATATAAAAATTGATGAATTAGACTTAACAACATTAATGGATAAACAAGTGGAAATTAGTTGAAAAACATTAAAGCAAGTAGATAAAATTATTGTAAACTTTAAAAATCAATCATCAGATTTTCCTGAAGATTCATATAAATTAACAAAATTTAATTCATGAGATGATAATTTTTTATATAGAGCATATGAAAAATATGAAACAATAGATGATTGAATAAATGTATATACAATAGAAGCTTATTCATGAGATAAAGTAAGTAGGACACAAGTAATATTAAAAGTAGTAACTGAAGAAGAAATAATTCAAGAAGAAAAAACTGAAAAAATAGAAGAAGAAGATGTTAATAAAACTAGTTCAAAAGATGATATTAATACTGAAATATCTTTAACAGAATTACCAAATTTGGAACAATTTTGAAAAATAGAAAAATGAGTAGATTGAATTATATCATATAGTGAATTAGATTGACTTACAATTAAAAAAGAAGAACAAGCAAGTTTAACTTGTGAAAACCTAACTACTAAGTTAGCCTGAAAAATAGATGGATGGTTTTATTGGAATACATGTAGACCAATAAAAGATGATAATGGTTTTACTTATTTTGTTATAAGATTAGATGATGATGATAATTATTATTATGAAAAACATTATTATTTATTAAATCAAAATTACTATATAGTACAATTATTAGAAAAATGAGAATGAGTCACTAATAAAAATATAAAAGCGAAAAATACAGCATTAAAAGAATTGAATGATAGTTTTTCTTCTATAGAAAAATCAGATGAATTGGTAGCTGAAATATTGAAATAAAACTAGCTCCCTCTGTCTTCATACCTCAGACATCTCCCTCCAAGAGGGAGACTATGATGAATCCCACTCTTGGAGAGGGATGCCCGAAGGGTAGGGGGTGTTTTTAACTTTTTTTATAATATTAATAATAACAAATGAGAATACTATTAAAAATATCTTGAGAAGCACTTAAGTGAGAAAAAGAATTCTGAATAGATTCAGAATTTACTCAAGAAACAGTAAAAAAGATTAAAGAAATTCATGAAAAATGAATTGAGTTAGCTATAGTTATTTGATGAGGAAATATATATAGATGAAGTGATTTAATTAAGTCATGAGTAGATTCATCGGATTCTCATAACTTAAGTATGTTATCAACAGTATTTAATTGAGTAGTATTAAAAAACTTTTTAGTTCAAGCATGATTAAAAGCCATTGTAATGGATCCAAATGGAATAAACTTTGTAGAAGCATATTCTAAAGATAAAGCAAGAGAATATTTAGACAACTGAAGTATTGTTATATGTACATGATGAACAGGAAATCCATATTTTACAACAGATACATGATGAGTATTAAGATCTCTAGAATTAAATTGTGATATGATGATAAAAGCTACAAAAGTAGATTGAATCTATGACTGTGATCCTGTAGTGAATCCTGATGCTAAATTTTTTGAAGAAATAAGTTATGATGAAGTTATTTCAAAAAACCTAAAAGTAATGGATCAAACAGCAGTAAGCCTTGCAAAAGAATGAAAATTATTACTAAAAGTAGTTAATTTATCAAAACCATGAGCTGTTATAAATGCCATTGAAGGTAGAAAAGAAGGTAGTGTTATAAATTAATCAAAAAATCTATTGACAAAACACATCTTATCAATAAAATAACCCAGCAATTTTTAAAAGACTATATACAAGCTTTTAAAAATTAATAAAAATCTTATTAAAATAAATATTCAAACATATGTTAGGAAAATTAAAGAAAAGAAAGAGACTAAGAGTTCATGGTTTTTTAAAAAGAAGCTCTACAGCTTCAGGAAGAAATGTTTTAAAAAATAGAAGAAGAAAAGGAAGACATCAATTAACTGTGTCTTACCCAAAAAGATTTCAAGAAATTAATGGTAAACCAAAAATGCATATAGTTGCATGAGGTACTGCAAGAAAAACACCTTTTGATGGAAAAGGAAACTTTATAGTAAGAAAAAAATAGCCACCTCCTAGCCTCCTCTATTTAATGGGGGAGTAAAATAAGGAGCTAATTAAAAAAATATGATTTCAAAAGGCAATAGATTAAAAGAAAGAGAAGTAAAAAAGGTTTTATCTAGATGAAAACCTTTTTTTTCATATTGAATAGTTTTGAACTATATGATTAATAAGCAAAAGAAAAATAGATATGCAATTGTAATTTGATGAAAATCAGTTAAAACAAATGTTAGTAGAAATTTCTTTAGAAGAAAATTTTATGATATAGTTTCTGATAAGTTGGAACAAGAAAAGTGAATTGATTTTGTTTTTGTTGTAAAAAAACAAACAAAACTTGATAAAAAAGAACAAAACAGTATAAATAGCTTTGAAAAAGATATTAATTTTTTATTAAATAAAATAAAATAGCTAATGAAAAAATTTTTAGACATATTATTGATAGTATTGTTAACAATGCTTGTTGTAAATCTATTCTCTAGTCAAGAGCAAAAACTTTTAAATAATACAGTATCTTTTGAGTTTGCAGATAATAGTTATACTGTACCAGCTTCAGTCTGAGTAAATGTATCAAATAAAACAAATGAAAATATTGTATTTAATACATGTAATGATATAAAAATATCAAATTCTTGAGAAAACATATTATTAACAGAAGAATTTTGTAAAAATATAACACTAGAATCATGAGAAACTCAATTAGTAGACTATGCATCAGAATATAAATCATTTACAAATACTGGTAAATATAACTTAAAAGTAAATTATCAAGAAAAAGAATATTTTGATCAAATAGAAATAGAAAATAGTTGATCATTTAAAAAAATATTTGTAGGATTATTTTATGCACCAATATACAACTTAATGATATGATTACTTGAATTCTTTTCATGATCATTTGGTTGGGCTATAGTGTTTATAACAATAATAATTAGATTAGTATTATTGTATCCACAACATAAAATGATGTTAAGTCAGAAAAAATTACAAGCAGTACAACCAAAAGTAAAGAAAATTCAAGAGGAATTCAAGTGAAATCAACAAATGCTTTGAATGAAACTTATGGAATTATATAAAAAAGAAAAAGTAAATCCAATGTGATCATGTTGATTTTTATTAATACAAATGCCTATATTACTTGTAATATATAATATTATATTATCAATAAAAGATACATCAAATTTTTTCTATACATATTGATTTTTATCAGATTTTAATTTAGCTTCAATAGAATATAATTTCTTTTGATTAGAATTGCTTGAATCATGATGAATAGCATGAGTAATATTGGCATTAGTAGTAGCGTCTGTTCAATTTTTACAAATAAAATTATCATTAGCAGATAAATTAGACACAAATAAAAAATGAATAGTATTAGAAAAGAAAAAATGACAAACTTGATATAATTCAATGATGCCAGACCCAGAAATGATGAATAAATTTATGCTTTATTGAATGCCTAGTATGGTAGCAATATTTACATATGTATTATTTGCAGGTGTATGAATCTATTGGTGAATATCTACATTATTCATGTTGCTTCAACAATTAGTAGTAAATAAAGTAATGAAAAAATAAAATTTGGTTATATATTTTAATAAATATATAGCCTTTTTTTAATAAATATTAATTAAATTTTGACTATTACAATTATTTCAATACAATGTAAAAAGTCATTATTTTTATAATAAAAAAACTATGAAAAAAGCTATATTTTCTATTCTACCTTTATTACTTTTAGTTACGCCAAGTTATGCAGGATATTCTAGTATTGAATGTTCTTCTGAATCAGTTTTTGTTGAAAATTCTTGTACAGCCTGTTATAATTGATGAGATAAAGCTCAGTGAGACTATCTATGATTATTAAGTGATATGTGGTCAAATACCTCAGAATTTAAAAAAATACTGTATAAAGAAGATCAAGTATCACCTGAAATGATTAACTTAGCTTGATCTGATGTTGTATGGAATCAGACTCCAGGTAAAGATGGTTTTTGGAAAAATACAGATGATTTTGAAAAATTATATTCAGAGGATGAAGAATGATATATATTAAATCAATGAGAGTCAGTTACATGGTTACAGTCAGCATTATCTTATGCTTATAAGTTAGAAAAAAATACAGCTCCAAAATGATCAAATGTTTGATTATTAGTTTTTCCTTTATCAGTACATAATGTATTGCAAGATGGAGAAATAACAATAGATAATATAGAACATAGAGAATGTGTACTTTATAAATCATCAGAAAATGAAGTAAAAGAATTAGAAGAACCCAAAGCTCTTCCTGTTACATGACCAGCAGAGTATTTATTATTATTTATAATTGCCATGATGCTTACTTATTGATATATAAAATTTAATACTAAATCATAAAAAACTAAAAGACTATAACAAATATAGTCTTTTTTTTGCATAAAATTTTTAAATATGTTAATATGTATTATATATTATTTTATTACAAACAAATTATGTTATATATATTAAAACAAAATAAAGCATTATTTACAAGTTTAATTGCTAATTATTTAAATCCAGCTGAATCTTTTTCAACTACAAGTACAGAACAAGAAAAACCATTTAATCAAGATACAATAACTAGATTAAATAGTCTTAAATCAGATGTTAATGAAACACAAAAGAGTTTAGATCTACATCCTAATATATCTCAATTAATTCAACAAACCTGAGATAGTGCAGACAATTTTATTAATATGCATGAAAAATTAAATACTACTAAATTTTATAAAGCACTAGAATCTTGGATAAATTGATGAGAAATAGATGGAAATCTATGATTATCAGATATGTGAGGTGCTTTCTGATTAATTAGAGAGTTAGTATGAGTAAATAGAGCTGACCAATATTTTACAAAATTATCAAGCTTAAGTAATAAAATATCAAAAAATCAGGAGTTATTTAATAATGAATTAAGTAAAATATTACCTAGAGAAACAAGAGAAAATGATGTATTTTGAGTTACTTATACTCAAAGAGAAGAAATTTTAGGTAAATATTTGTTAAGAGATATATTAATCTGATTATTACTAAAAGATATTCCACTTTTAGATTTATGATTACATTTTAGTAAAGGATTAACATCAGCTGGTATACCAATGGATAAAGCACTTGCTTTTCAAAATTGGGTTGAATGAGGTATGGAATGAGAGCCTAATTATAGTAATGAAAAATTAGCTCAAATTTCAGGAAATGACTTGTTAGAATCTTTATGACAAATAAGAGTATTATTGATTAGTGCAGGATTAAATTCTGATCAAGCATCAGAAGCTTTGAAATGAAATCTAGAGAATTTAACAGAAAAACAAGAAAAAATAATAAAAATAGTACTAAAAACAAGAATAATTCCAGATTTGGAAAATTTAAATGCATGAGGGTTTAACTGGTTAGAAAAATTCTTTGATGATAAAGATAATAAAATAGAAAAAATATTAAGAAAATTAAAATGAGAAAAATATAATTTAGATCATATTAAAGCAAATTGAAATGATGTAAGTTTACAACAAATAGGTTCTAATTTTATATTAGAAGTAGATGACTGGGGGGCAAATACATATAAAGTTTATAATTATGTACCAACAGAAAAAGAAATCAAAAGTGCAATTAAAGAATATGAAGCTTGATGAAAACAAGAAACAAATGCTGGATGGATTGAAAAAACTACTTTTAACACCAGTTCTACAGATATATTTGCAACTGAAGAAAATAATCAAAGCTACAATGCTTTAGAATTAGATGGTTGAAAATATTTACTTCAACAATTTGGTAAATATAAAATATTTGAAAAGAAACCAACACAAAAAGAAATAAATTCTATAGATATTAGTAATTGGGATACAATAGAGTGAAACGTTACTGTCAACAATAGACTTAGTTCTTCAGAAATTTTATCAGAAGTTTCTAAAGCTATATCTATATTAAGAGAACAAGATACAGAATGAAGATGGTTTACTGATAATAACGAATTAGAGAAAGCTATAGATAGAACAGAAGATAGAACTGAATATCTTAAATCAGTTAATAATGAATTTAATTATATAAATTGATCATTAAAAGCTTTAAAAGCAAATGATAAAGAAATGTATAATAGGTTTTCTATTTTATGATTATTTGATTCTACTAAAACTATGTTGGAGGTTTTTCCTTCTAATGATGTTAAGGTTAATGGTTTATTAAAATATATGTGACAATTTAAAAAACCAAAAGAGTATTTAACTTATATTAAAAAATTGGATAATACTCCTGAAGTAACTGCTTATTTTAATAAAATTAATACTTTTTATAAAAATAACCCACAAAATATATTGAACTATTTAGTTAATTCGATTGATACAACAAAATATAATAAAAATATTTCAATGTTGAGTACTTTATCTTTCCCAATTACATCAAATTTACTTAGATCACTTGCAGGAAAATTATCTAATGATGGTTCATGGAATTGATTTAACTCATGGTGATGAAATGACTTATCAGCTCCCACTTGATGAGTACCAACTGCTCCAGGAACAAACTTTTAAAAAATGCAATATATTTGCATTTTTTTTAATTTTTAAAATATTCTTTGACAAATGTAAAAAAATAGCTATTATTATAAGTAATAGTAAATAAATAAATTAGTATATGAAAAAATGAATAAGTATATTGTTTATTTTAGGTTTATTATTTTCTTGTTCTTGAGAAAAAAATAAATTTGAAACAAATACAATAAAGCAAGAGAAAACAATAAACGAAGTATTAGAAGTTAAAGAATGAGTAGATGTAATAACAGATATTTTTACAATTAATTGAGAAGAAATAAAAAGACCAAGATTAGAAAATCAACCAGATTATTAATAATTAACTAAAAAAAATATGAGAAAAATATTAATATTAGCCTTATCGCTATATTTATTTATAATATCAAATACTTATGCATTTGATTATACTCAATTGTCAAATAAAAATATGACTTGTTCAAGTACATCAGAAAAGATAGTATATTTATCATCAGAAATAGAAAGTAAATTTTCTTATAATAATTTTTCAACATCAGATGATAGATTTATATCTAATACAAGTAAAATATATACATGGTCATCAGATGAAAATTTATTAAGTTGATGTACTAGTGCTACAGATTGGAGTAGAGTTAGTTCATTATCACCATGATGAAATAAAAGTGTAATATCTATTTGAGCTGATTGTACCTTTCATAAACCAACAGATACTAGTAAAAATACATTACAATTTGTATTTGATATAGTAAGTTATGATTTAACTCAATGAAATTGAGCTTTGTTATGAGTTCATAATTTATGATATTTTTCAAATAAAGAAGATGTTTATAATAATATACCAACATTAGTAAATTATACTAATGTTTGATTTACAGATAAACAAGTAGAAAAAAATCATTGTACTAATGTAAAAATTAAATTTTGTTGAGATTGAGGAGATGCAGATATAGATTATTGAGAAACATGTGATGATGGAAATAATACTAATTGAGATGGTTGTAGTGCTACTTGTCAAATAGAGTCAGATAGTTGAGGATGATGAACAGATCCAACAGATCCAACTGATCCAACTGATCCAACTGATCCAACTGATCCAACAGATGGTTGAGATAATGGTTGAAATCCAACTGATCCAACACCACCAACAGATCCAACACCACCAACAGATCCAACAGATGGAGGAGATATTAGTGGTTGAGATATAACTACTCCTAGTGAATGAGATTTAGTATTTGGACCTAGAGATTATGTGATTATATGAGAATGAATGAATCCTTATATAGTGCATTTATTAGAAAAACCATATGTTGAAAATAATTCAACACAAATAATTGAAGCAGAAGAATTATGTGTTGTTCAAACTGAATGAACAACTCTTATCTGAGAAACTGTATGTATAGTTATAGCATGATGAGAATTAACACCTTGAGAAAAAGTTGCTTTTACATTTTTTCCTGATTTTGTATGAACATCAGTTGATACATGAAGTTTTTGAGAAAACAGGCTAGTTACTACAATAAAAGTTTGATGAGAAATATTAGTTGATGCTTATTTTGCAACACCATTAAAAATAAGAGTTGCAAAACCAAGTGTAGCAACAACATGATGATGAACTAGTTATATCTCAGATACTTGAGATATATCAAATATAGAAGAAGTAGCAGAATGAATATTAAATACTGATCAAAATAAAAATTTTGTATGAGCAGGAGTATCAACTTGATCTGTTTCTAGTTATACAAAAGAAATAATAGATATTGAGATAGTTGAAAAAGTTAAAAATGAATGACAAAATTATTCAAATAAATCAAAAGAAATAATAAAAGTAAACTGAACAAATCTTTGAACAACATATTCATTATCAGATTTTGAGAATTATAATGGAATAGAAAATGTATTTATACTTAAAAATAAAAATTTTATAATTAATAGTTCAAGTTTATCAACTTTAGACTGATCTAGAACATATATTATAGAAAATGGTAATCTTATAATAAATGTAGATATTTCTTATAATGATAATATAGCCTTTGTAGTAAAATGATGAAATATAGAAATAGATAAAAATGTTTCAAGTATTGAATGAACTTATTTATCAATTGAAAAAAATTGAGTTTGAGGAAGTTTTATTTGAAAAGGATGAAAAACATTAAATATATTAACTATAAATGGTAGTTTATATTGATCTATAAATGATTTAGTAAAAAATAGAACATATATAAAAGAAAATTCATATAATCAACTTGATGTTTGAACAATAGTTAGCTTTGGTTCTTCTTTGTTTAGGAAACCAGCACCGTTGTTATCAAATTTTATAGATGAGTATTTAGAATCAAAAAGAGTTGCTAAATAAAAAAAGACTTTGAAAAAGTCTTTTTTTATTTATAATACTATATATTTTTTAAATAAACGAAAATGAAAAAAGGACATATATATTTTATTATGTGAGTATCTTGAGCAGGGAAAGGTACATTAATAAATAATTTAAAGAAACAAAAATTGGATTTACATATACCTCTTTCATATAAATCTAGAACAAAAAGAGATTTTGAAGAGCATGGAGTTGATTCCTATTTTATATCAGTTAGCGAGTTTAAAAAATCTATAAATAGTTGAGAATTTTTAGAATATGCTATAGTTCATTGAGTTGATTATTATGGTACAAAATATGATGATGTAATCTTAAATGGTATAGAAAAATGAAAAATAGTTATAAAAGAATTAGATATAATATGACTAACAAAGTTAAAACAATCTAAACCAGAATTTATCAATGACTACACTACTATATTTTTAAACATACCAGTAGAAAAATTAAAAGAAAGAATAAAATACAGATGAGATAAAATAACTCAGGAGCAATTGGAAAATAGAATTCAAAGTGCAATAAAAGAAGAACAGGAAGCAAGGGAATTATGTAATTATATAATTGATGCAACCCAAACAGAGCAAGAAGTTTTACAAGAAGTTCTATGAGTAATAAAATAGGAGAGTTTAATATTTAATTAAAAAAATGAAAATACATATAATTACAATTTTTCCAGAATCATTTAAGTCATATTTTTCTAGTTCAATAATTTGAAGAGCTAGAGAAAAATGACTTTTTGAGATTGAATTATATAAATTAAATAATTTTTCTGATGATAAATTCAAAAGAGTAGATTCAAAAGCTTATGGTATGCATTGACAAGTTATTTCTCCAGAACCATTATCTAAAGCTTTGGAATATATTTTTCAAAAGAATTGAAACTTATCTGTTGTATATATGACACCTAGTTGAGATTTATTAACTCAAGAAAAGACAGAAAAATATTATAAAAAATTAGACAAAGAATTTATTATTATTTGTTGACATTATGAATGAATAGATCAGAGAATAATTGATTTGTATGTAGATCATACTATAAGTATTTGAGAATATGTATTAAGTAGTTGAGAATTATCTGCAAGTGTATTTATAGATGCTTTAGTTAGACATATTCCAGGTGTATTATGAAATAATATTAGTTTGGAAGAAGATAGTTTTTCTAAAAAACTTGATAGAAAAAAAGAATATCCAGTATATACTAGACCAGAAATTTTTAATTCATCAAAAGTTCCACAAATACTTCTTTCATGAAATCATAAAGAAATTGATAAATGGAAAAAAGAAAATTTAAGTTAAAAAAAATCCCTTAATTAAGGGATTTTTTTATTTTTCTTTAGATTCTTTTTCTTCAAAAAAACTATTAGTTACTTTTTTGTAAGCCATTCTTTGTTTTAATTCTTCGTAATATTTATTTCCAGGAACATATAATTCTTTTAATCTTTTTAGTACATCTTTAGATTGATATGCTTCCATGGTTTTTGTTATTTCTTTTTGTAATTCTTCATCGCTAACTTTAATTTTTTCAATTTCAGTTAATTTGTGAATTATTAGTTCTCCTTGAAGTCTTTTTAATGCAATATCTTTTACATGATTTTCTTTATATGTTTCTTCATCTAGTTTTAAGCTTTGAAGATAATCTGTGATTTTTAGACCATCATTAGCTATATTTTGTTTTATTTCATTGAAAACATTTTCTATATTATTAGCTAAAAGTTTATCTCAAATTTCTATTTTTGTTACTTTTAATAATTCGTTTATTAATTTATCATCTTGATCCATTCTAGCATTTGCTTCTTTTGTATCTTGGATTTCAGATTTAATTAATTCTTTAAAACCTTCTAAATCAAGTTTTTTTCCTCTTAATTGTTCTATAAATTCAGGAGTGAATTCTGGTTTTACAGCTTTTTCTATCTTTTTAACTTCTACTTTAAAGATCGTATTTTTTCAAGCAAAATCTTTATTATGATAATCTTCAGGGAACTCAACTGGAAATTCTAGCTTGTCATCTACTTTAGCTCAAACAATTTGTTCTTCAAATCCAGGAACTAAAATATTTGAACCAAGAATTATAGGATATTCTTTCATAGAAGTATTTTCTAGTAATTTATCATTTTCAAAACCTTCAGTATTTATAGTAATTTTATCTCACATATTTGCTGTTTCTTTTTTATCAGTAGCTTCTTCAAATTTTGCGAATTTTTTTTCTATTTCTTCTATAGCTCCATCTATTTCTTTTTTACTAACTGTAATTTTTTGTTTTTCTAATTTTATATCTTTGTATTTTTTATCTATTTCTATATTTGGAAATACTTCTATATGAATAACGAATTTTAAAGGTGATTCTGAGATTATTTCTTTTATTTCAGCTTGTGCTACTGGAAGAATTTTTTCTTTTCTTAATGCTTCATGATAAATCCCATCTATAGCAATATTAATTACTGTTCTATTTATATAATCTTCACCATATTGTCTGACTAATATATTTTCAGGTATTTTTGCTCATTTTCTAAAACCTTTTATATCAGAGCTTTTTTCTAAATAAGCTAAAGCGTCTTTTCTGTATTTTGCTACAGATTTAGTATCTGTCTCAATTGTTAATTCTACAATAGATTTTTCTAACAATTTTTTTTCTACTTTCATAATATGATTTTATTAGTTAATTTGTAAGTGAAGGGATTATATTAAAAAAAAAATAGTTTGCAAATAAAAATTATGAAAAAAAATAAAATAAGGATTACAATCCTTATTTTATTTTTCATTTATTATAATTTCATTAGTTTTATCATCATAACTTCATAAGTCAAAATCATAAACTTCAGTATCTTTATTGAAAACATATATAATACCATTATCTTCATATTGTTGAAAATCTACAGGCAAGTATTCAATAAATCATTCATCAAATAATTCTTTTGCATTTTTACTATTTTTATTTGTTTTTAATTTATAAGTTTTATTTGCTCTATCTAAATATTCTAGATTTATTTCACGAATAGCTTTATTTAAAAACATTGTACATTTTGTATCAGATAGAATATCTTTTTCATTTTCTTTTGTAAATTTTCATATATATTCTAATCTAGATTTATCTAACTCTTTTAATAATTCTGGCTTTATTTCCATATTTTTTACAAATATATTAAAACCTAGTTGTTCTAAAGATGTCGAAAATTCAGAACATGTGTTATTATCAGGTTCTACATGACCAGCTAGGTTTAAAAAGAATACAAATGATTTTTTTCTGTTTCATCATTTACTAGACATAATAGCTGCCATTACTTTTAATCAAGATGGAGCTCATTCTACTGCACTCGATACTTTATAGTACTCAGCTGCTGTTAAAGGATCATTTTTATAATAAAAATAAATATATGCTAAATAGTATGGGATTGAGTGAGTTTTACAAGGATTTTTATATTTTTCTTCTGTTAGTATTTTATTTAAATTTTCTTCTTTTTTAATAGCTTCTACTTTATCCAGGTCACAGAAATAATTAATTCATTTCAATCATAACTTAATTCATTCTTCTATATTTTTTTCTTGTTCTTCATCACTTAAATCTTCATATCTACCATTATATGTTGGTAATAATAGTTGTCCTATATTATAAGGGTGTTCAAAATAAGGATTTAATTCTGTTATTATATCAAGAACAACAAATAGATATTTTTTATACTCAGATCCTACAGGGTTTGATCATATATATTGTATTGTTTTTAACCGATATAAATCAGCTTTTAAGTTTTTAAATCAGAATGATGTTTTAACTGCAAAGTCTTTTTTAGGTAGATTTTCAGGATGTTCTATATAACTTCTTTGAATTTCTATGTGTTTTATGTAATTTTTATGATTTACATAATAGAATCCATAAATAGAAACTATTATTAAAGTAATTATTATAAAATTTTTAACAATTTTTTTCATATGTTTTTTAATAAATTAAATACTATCACCATCTATATCAATAGATAATTTTTCTTTTTGTATACATAAATGCATTTTTCTATCTTTTCATTCTCATATACTTTTTGTATAAATGTTATCGTGTTTTAAATCTCAAACATAACCATGAATTTTTTTTCTTTCATATGCATTATAAAAAGGTAAGCAAATATCTTTTTTAGTTTTTTGTAATTGTACTATTTTAGATTTTATAAAACTAAAAAGTCTTTCATCTTTATTCTCTATATAGTCATTTACTTCAAGATGAAGTCTTACTCTTTCTCATTTTTTTCTTGCTACAAGTAATTTTAATATACTTTGTATTGCATCTAGATTTTTCCCATGTGGTCATATAATAATCCCAGATTCTTCAGTTTTTATTTTCAGGTTTATTATATTTTTAGTTTCATCATCTATTTTTATTTCTAATAGATCTATCTGTATAGGTAATTTATCAAAAAATTCCTTTATTAATTCTTTTATTTCATTTTCCATAATATTTTATATAAAATTAAAATTTCATTTAATAGAGTAATAAAAAAATTAATAATTACAAGTTTTTATAAAATACTTTGATAAAAACTTGTAATTATTAAAAATAACAGTAAAGTATTATTGTTATTATTTTCTAATAAAATAACTATGAACCAAACAAGACAAAAACAAGGATTCACACTGGTAGAATTAATAGTAGTGATTACAATATTAGCAATATTATGAACAATAGCGTTTATAGCATTGCAATGATATAGTAAAACAGCAAGAGATAGTGCAAGAATATCAGATATGTCAAGAATAAAGACAAGTCTAGAATTATTTATGGTGGAATGATGAAAATATCCAGAACCGACATGAATAGTGCCAGTTACATATAGTGGGACATTAACAGCTTGGCATCAAGGAACGTTTTGAGAAACTACATTTAGAAATGTGATGAGATTAGATAAAGTTCCAGTAGATCCAGTAACAGAAACAGAGTACACATATTCAGTAACAAATACTAGAAAAGAATATCAATTGGCTGGGATTTTGGAGACTAAGGATTTAGTGTTAGCCCCAACTAATCAAGCAAATGCAGGAGAAACAAAAGCAACAGCGAGGATAACATGAAGTTATAATGGAGCAATATTGAAGGTAATAAACGGACAAAACATGACATTATTAGCAAGTCCAAGTATAATATGTTCAGAGGATTTAACAATAGAGGAATGTATTAATCAAAATAAATTAGCTTATGATGGATATTCAAATTTACCATCAAATTTTAAAGAGACACAATTTAATCATTTATGAGAAGCAGGAAGTTTGAATTTGGTAAATAAAGCAGATATAGTAATTTTTGATTGAAAGACTTCAGAGTTAAGTGATGATACAACAGAATGAAAGGCAGCAAGAAAAGCTTTAGTAGAAAATTTAAAAAAAGCTTATAGTAGTACAAAGATAGCAAATAGAGAAGGTATAAGGAGATTAGCCAATGTAGATATAAATGATGATACAGCAGTAGATAATTTATGAGTGGCTGTAGTGAATAATAAGA
>Ga0233436_1001855_pt1 | contig 16209 bp, 12 predicted proteins | sample SI_122_August201_2_FD_182723 | JGI IMG/M metagenome (GOLD analysis project Ga0233436, IMG submission 182723) | Seawater microbial communities from Saanich Inlet, British Columbia, Canada - SI_122_August2016_150_MG | ecosystem: Environmental > Aquatic > Marine > Inlet | place: Canada: British... | reverse complement strand
TCAATAATAGTACCGTTATTATCTTGCATCTTAACAGTTGGGAATCCATCTACATCAAATTTTGTCATCATTTCGTTAGATGAGCTTGATTTTTCTGAACAGTCGATTTCATGAAATACTAATTTTTGACCATTTATAATTTTACCATTATACTCCTCAACAATTTTATCCCATACAGGTCTTGCAGTTTTACAATGTGGGCACCATGAGGCGAAAAAGAAATATAATGTATTTGTTTCGCCAGTTTCCACAGCATTATTTCCTTCATTGTTTTCTGAAAATGTTACCTTTTTATTACTTCCCCCAAACATATACCATAGACCAGCTATTCCCACCATAAGTACAATTAATATTACGAATAACGGTACGCCCATGATACTATATTGAGCAACATTTTTAAGAGAATTCGTAATACCCATGATTTTGTGTTATTATATTATAATGTAATATTATACTATATTTAATTTTAATATTTAAACACAACCATATATTTTTTATAATTATAACTGTGATGTCTATATCTAAAACTACATATCAAACTTCTTTTATTAATAAATCTATACTTGTAACAGGGGGTGCGGGATTTATTGGTTCAAATATAGTTGAGGCTTTATTGCTAAATGGGGTAAAATTTGTTCGTATAATTGATAATTTGGCGACTGGTTGTAAAAAAAATATAGAACATTTATTGGATAATTATCCAAATTTAGAGTTTATGTATGGTGATATTTCAAACCTTGATACATGTAGAATGGCTGTTAAGGGTATTGATGTTATTACACATCAAGCGGCTCTCGGTTCTGTACCACGTTCTATTTTATTACCGCTTCAAAGTCATGTTGCTAATGTAAATGGGTTTTTAAATATTTTAATTGCAGCAAATGAAGAAGGTATTAAGAGAGTTGTATATGCTTCATCCTCATCCGTTTATGGTGACAATTCAACACTTCCTAAAATAGAGGATAATACTGGTTCTGTTTTATCTCCATATGCTGCAACTAAAGCAATTGATGAAATTTATGCCAATGTATTTACTCGATGTTATGATATGGAATGTATTGGATTACGTTATTTTAATATATTTGGACCCCGGCAAAACCCAAATGGAGCATATGCAGCAGTAATACCTAAATTTATATCATCCATTCGTTCTGGTACATCGCCCACCATTTATGGTGATGGTACGTTTTCACGTGATTTTACATACGTTGCAAATGCGGTTCATGCAAATCTTCTTGGTCTTACAACAGATAATAAAGAATGTTATGGTGAATCGTTTAATATTGGTTGTGAAGGGCAAACATCATTAAATGACCTTGTTATAATTATTAATACTTTAATGTGTACAAATATTATGCCAAATTATGGGGAATTAAGAAAAGGTGATATTCCTCATAGTAATGCAGATATTAGTAAAGCACGTCAATTATTACATTATAATCCAATTGTGAATTTTTCAGATGGAATTAAAGAACTTATAAATAAATAATTTATTGTATAGTATTATACTATAATGTCATATAAATCAAAAACTCAAGCCCCTTCGGTTGCTCGAACAAGTGCGCCGTCTGAGGCCCAAATGACCAATAACTCGGCTGGTATTATGCCACGTCCTATTAATGGAGCAGATAGAACTCATGAAACTTTTAATAATATTCGGTTTCGATTAAGAAATGCATGGAATACTAATTATAGGGAACAATTAAAAAATGCGGGAGTTGGATTGGCCCAAGGACCATTTAGAACTGTAAATAATGCTGGAGATTTATTAAGTCGTAAAAATACGACTAATAATACTGCGGGTGTTCCACTTGCCAGTGGTCAGGGAAATTACGTTTACAATAGTTCGGATTATATCCGATTTAAAAAAGAAATGGCCCATAGTAAAAATTATAATGATATTACAAGTGGTGGTTCTTCTAATAAAAATGTTATTTTTAAAATAATTTAAAGTATCTATATTATAAATATAGTATATTATAACAATATAGTATTTTTATGTCATTTAGTCTGAGTACATCAGTCTTTAGTGAATTTAATCAAATTATTAGTCAAGAACAAGTTAATGTATTAATTGATGAGCTTGATATTATTATTCCAAATTCTCTTGAAACTTTTAATAATTTTGTAAATATATTATTTCAATATTTTCAGGACGATGCATCTCAAGCTATGATTGACCATTTAATAATTCCATCATCAATACTTAGTTTTCTAAATATAAACAATACAACTCAGACATTTCTTTGTGCATCAGACCCAAACTCTGTATTTTACAATGAACAAATTTCTATGGAAGAAACGCGTGGGTTTATTGTTTATGCAACTGTGAACCAAGGACAATCAATTACTTATAATTACGACAGCGCAAATTCGGTAACATTATCACACAATATAAATGGTGCTATGACACTTAATGGAAGGGGTGCAATTATTGGAAATTTTATTCAACCTGTTGAATCGGGCGACATAATTAATATTGATACTCACACCCAAATTTATATTGGGTCATTGCTAATAATAGTAGATGAAACTAAATATACAAAAGCGGTACAATCAACAAACAATCCTGGTATTATGCCACGTCCTATTAATAATTCAGATAGAACTCATGAATCTTTCGGACATATTCGCCTTAGATTAAGAAACGCTTGGAATACTCAATATAAGTCCCAGCTTGAAAATGCCAATCTTAGTCTTGCCCAAGGATTATTTAGAACTGTAAATAATGCAGGTGATTTATTAAGTCGACGAAATACAATAACAAATACAGTAGGTGTTCCCCTTGCTACTGGTCAAGCAAATTATGTTTATAATAGTTCTGATTATACTCGATTTAAAAAAGAAATGGCTCATAGTAAAAATTACAACGATAAAAGTAGTGGAGGAACGTCTTATAAAAAAGATGTTGTATTTAAATTGCGTATACTATAATATATGTTCTAATTCATCAATTGTATATCCTAATTCCAACATTTTTATTATTCGTGTTGGATGCATATAAACTTTAATAAATTCTTCTAATAAAAATGTTTGAACAAATTGTTGATGTTTAACTCTTAGTTCAAAATGTTGTTTTGCATAACTAAAATTATTCCAGCTTAAATAGTTCCAGTTCCATGGTTTATCTAAATTAGCTTCAACTATTTCCCATGTAATATTGGGGTTAAATGATATAGAATCCCAACACCATTTATAGTTGGGGTTTTGTTTTATTATATCCCATGTAATGTTTGGATTTGAACATAATGATTTATAGTTCCATTTTATTTTTGGATTTTGTTTTACAATTGACCATGTAATATTAGGATGCGCACTTAAAATTGTCCAATTCCAGTTTTTTTCCAAGTTATTTTTAATAATTTCCCAAGTTATATTTGGATTATGAGATATCCAGTACATATCCCATTTATACTCTGGATTACTTGTAATAATTTCCCATGTAATATTTGGGTTCGACCCTACAATTCCCCAGTTCCATGAATTATTTTTATTTTGTATTATAATATCCCATGTAATATTGGGATGGCGACTTAGCATAATCCAGTTATAATATTCATATGGTCCATCTTTTAATTCGTCCCAAGTTGTTTTAAAGTTTTGACTTAGTTCTCTCCATTTCCATGCAAGTAGTGGATTCTGTTCCATAATATCATATTTATTTTTGTTATTTATTGATAACCAATCCCATACCCACGGTTTTGTTGGATTGTTATACATAATTTCTCGAGTAATTGCTTTATTTTGACTTAACCATAACCAGGACCATTTATCATCTGAAACTTGATTTACTATTTCCCATGTAATATTTTTATTTTGACTTAACCCCTCCCAAGACCAATTTTTATCAATATTTTTTATAATATAATTAAACCAATATGTACTCCATGATTTTTCCATTTAACAATATTATGATTTGTCATTATATTATTTATTGAGTATTTAATTATTAAATAATGCTTTTAATTTATTATAATTTGGAGTTTCTGAGTATAATAAATTCCGTACAATATAAAAATATTGACCAATTATTGATATTTTACGTTGAGATATAATCCATTGAACCCACTTATTTTTTTCATTAATAATTTCGGTTTCATCACTTAAGTTATGCCATGGAAGTATATTATTTGTTAGAAATAATAAAATATACCCAATTGATTCAAGGTCGTCACGCCTACTTATAGTAATTCGTTTATGAGCGTTAATACTTGCATAATTTAAAGAACCAATTAATCCATTTGTTTTAGTGCATTGTATATGTTTTGTATTATCCATATATAAAGCACTAAAACCAAAATCAATAATAAATAGTTTTGATGGATTTATGTTAGATATATTAGAATTATTTGTTTCTCTCGTATACTCAAATAAAAAGTTATCAGGTTTTAAATCTCTATGAACAAGAGAATGATTGTGTACATTTTCAATAATATTAATTATTCTAGTTCCAATTATGTTAATAATATAATTTAGGTTAATTTTATTTAAGATTGAAATATATTTATTGAGAGAAATACCAAGAAGTTCAGTTACAAGATAATAATACTCATTATCTATTCCAAACCAATAAAATGTTGGAATTCCCATGGTATTAGTCAAATACTGATATATTTTTGCTTCCTGACGAAGCATAGGAAATTGTATATTTAATGGTTCTCGTTTAATAGCCACTATTTCTCTTGGTTTAAATTTATGTACTCCTTTAAATACTGAACCAAATGTACCTGACCCAAGTAATTCAGTAATAGTATAATTTCTCATTTGTTATGTGTATTAATTATGTATTTATTTTAAATTTATGTTATTGTTATAATAAAAATACGTACATCCAAAAATAATAAATACATAAAAAAATGATTTAAGACAAACCTAACATATAATATATACAAATATAACTTATTTTATACATACAAACAAATGTCAAAATCTTATCAGTTGCCATCTCCTTCAGCATGCCTTGCTTATATTTCTGATGTAAATTCGGATACAAATGAGAACAGTGATAACAATAAATTTATTTTAAATAAAAAAACATTTATTGCATCATGTGATGCAATTATTGATGGTAATTCAAATAATAATAATTTAAATTGTGTTAATACAATTGTATATTATGATTCTGATAAACTTAGTGAGTTTAATAAAAAGTTAGAACAAGAACAAGATAATGTTCAACCTAATATACCCAATGATTTAAATTATAATTTATTTCGCTCATTAATTATTACAGGTTCAGGTGAAAATGCTCAATATGTTTGCTTTTCACCACCTCATATGGAACGTGTTGAATATAACAACTCGTCTCACTTTGAGTCGGGTTCAGAACCAATACTTCAAGAATATATTGATGGGACAATGATTAATGTGTTTTACGATATTGCTTCTGACCCCCCCAAATGGGAAATAGCAACACGACGAGTAATTGGTGGAAGAAATTCATTTACGGACCTTGGTGGTGTAACCCCCATAAAGACATTTCGTGAATTATTTGATGATTGCTGTATCCAAACAAATTTGAACTTAAATTGTTTAGACAAAAACAAGTGCTATAGTTTTGTTATGCAACATCCGGATAATCGTATTATTCATAAAGTTTATAAACCCTTGTTGTATTTAATTGGAGAGTATGAATTTGAACATCGGTCAGATTTATCAGTAATTGTCAAGTCAAATGATATTTATCATACATCTGTTACTAAGACATTTATTGGAACACATGTTCGTTTTCCACGTAAATTCATATCTGATTATCATATTATTTTACAAGAGTTATTATTATCAACGTTTGAAACAAAGGGTGTTATTGATATGAAACATGGTAATAATTTAAGTGTAAAATATCGAAATCCAAATTACGAAAAAGTTCAACAAATAAAAGGGAATCAATCTAAGTTACTGTATCACTATTTAGAATTATGCACTTCCCCACAAGCTTCCAGTAAAATTAGTGAGTTTATTCGTTATTTTCCTGAATACAAAACCACATTTATTGAGTATTCGCGCCGTGTTAAAACACTTATTAATTGTATATATACAACTTATTTGGATTGTTATATAAATCGTAAATTTCATTTAAAAGATGCAGATGAACGTTATAAAACCCTTGTTTATGTATTACATACCGAAGTATATTTACCTAAGTTGAGGTCTAAAAATAAACGAATTAATAAAAGGGAAGTAACTAAATTTGTACAAGCACTTCCATGTGCCAAATTAATGTACTATTTAAATCGTCTTATTGAACCTGTTGATTTTGTATTAGACAATCATCCATGTGTTACTCCAATAGTTAGTCCAATTAGCCAAGATGTTATAGAGATTTCATTGTTGGAAGAAGAAAAATAAGAAAAATAAAAAGTTATAAATAAGCAATTTTAAATAAAACAAAAAAAACTAATAATAAATAATATTTTTTTTTTAAAAAATATTTTTTTTAAAGTATCTTATATAAAATAAAATAAATACATGATGTATTAAGAAAATATATAAGTTATCATATTATGGATTCAACCATGTCTCATTTATCTACTTTATCTTTACTAAAAATGTATAAATCATTGACGTATTTTGACACGTATGGTTCATCCGTGTTTATTGTAATTATTGTTAGCATGCTTGTTTTGTTAGTTGTGTCATATTGTATAATACTTATTTATTCCGAAGATATTATTGACAACTGGGATACAAAACGTTGTAAACCATATGTAATACCATTTGCTGGATTAATTAATAAACCAGACAATATGTCTTCAAGCGAGTTTACTCGACAAAACTTTGATTTTTGTACTCAACGAATACTTACTTCAACAACTGGAGTAGCTCTTTCACCTTTAACATTTATAACATCATCTTTATCAAAAATAGCTAATGGTATGTCATCTGCCATTAATTCTATACGATTAATGATGAATAATGTGCGGTCCAATTTACAAAAAATAACACAAGAACTTATGGGGCGTATTATGAATATGACTATACCACTTATTCAAATAATAATAAGCTTAAGAGATATGCTTTCAAAAATGCAGGGAGCTATGGCAGCATCACTATTTACTGCAATGGGTGTATATATGACATTTAAAACATTATTAGGAGCAATAGCTGAGTTTATTGTAACAATTTTAATTGTATTTGCAGCTATTATTGCTGGTCTTTGGGCTGTTCCAGTTACATGGGGGTTTGCTGCAGCAAATACTGCTATTTTTGTTGCTATATCAATTCCTATGGCCATTATTCTTGCATTTATGAAAAATATTATGCATGTTAATACAAATTTAAAAATACCAAAAGTTCCTACATGTTTTTCGGATGATACATTAATTGATGTATATAATCATAATAGTAAAACATATGAGCCAATTAAAATATGTAATATTGTTCCCAATCATTTATTAAAAGAAGGAAATAGAGTAACTGCTATTATGAAATTAAAAACACCAGTTGTAGAAAATAATAAAGATATACTTAATCGCATGTATTTATTAGATGGAATTATAGTATCCGGAAGTCATTTAATTTATTATAACAAAAAATGGGTTCTTGTATGTAAACATCCAAATGCGATACCAGTTCAATATTCAAAACCATATATTTATTGTTTAAATACAACAGATGGTGCAATTAAAATAAATAAAAGTATATTTGCTGACTGGGATTGTTTATTACCTAATGAAATTATTGAACTAAGCAAAATTGCCAATGTTCCCCAATACTCATTATTAAACTTAAAAAGTAAAATATTTGATGTTGGGTTTAATGAAAATACATTAGTTGTTACTATTAATAGTAAATTAGTTCCAATATCAAATATATGCATAGGTGATATTATGAATGATGGCAGCCGTGTGTATGGAATTGTTTATATGAGTGATAATAAAAATAAAATAATTTATAATTTACTGGTTTATTCTGGTGTATTTACAATTAAAAAAGATAATATACTGGAGGTTATAAAAGATTATAATTCATGTATTGATGAAAAGTTAGGATGTTAAATAAATTACTATGCGGAACACATTTCACATGGTTTATTTTCTTCAGTTGGACTGGGTTCATTACTATTAGTCGAGTTAGACATGCTACTTGGGTCAATTGTAAATTGTTGTGCTTGATGACGGGCACGACGTCTTAGATAATAAATACCAGTTTTAAGACCCTTTGACCATGCATAAAAATGCATTGACGTTAGCTTACCATATGACGGTTCTGCCATCCATAAATTCATACTTTGACTTTGGCATATAAACGCACCCCTATCAGCAGACATATCAATTATATGGCTCATTGGAATTTCCCAAACCGTTTTGTATTTATTACGAATATGTTGTGATAAATCAGTCAAGTGTTGGATGGAACCATTGTGTTGAATAATGCTATTTTTAATATTTGATGACCAAACCCCCAAATCGCAAAGTTCATTCATCATATATTTGTTTACAACAACAAATTCACCAGCATTAGTTCGCCTTGAATAAATATTGCCTGTAATTGGTTCAAAGCATTCATTAAATCCCATAATTTGAGAAGTTGATGCAGTTGGCATGGGAGCCACTAACAGTGAGTTTCGAAGACCACATTCCATAATTAATTTTTTAAGTGCATCCCAATTATACCGGTCAGATGGTTTAATTTTCCACATATCAAATTGTAAAATCCCCTTTGATGCAGGTGACCCGACAAAACTACTATAAGAGCCACATAAGTTATAACAATGTTCACGCGTATTAAATCCATGGGTTGATACTTCAGGTGTTTCAATTAATTTAGCATGTTCATATTTATTTAAATGTTCTGTATAACCACTTTCATATAATTCTTTACGATGAATAGATATTTCACAACTTTTTTCAAGTGAAGCATGATATATAGTTTCAAAAATCATTTTATTAATTTCTTTTGCCTCATTTGAATGAAAAGCAATATCCATTTTAAAATAAACATCTGATAGTCCCTGAACTCCAATTCCAATTGGACGATGACGTAAATTACTTGTTTTTGTTTGTTTTGTTGGATAAAAATTAATATCAATGAGCTTGTTTAAATTATTAGTAATAACTTTAGTTATTTTATGAAGTTTTTCATAGTCAAATGTCTTTGTATCACAATTAACAAACATTGGGAGACCAATAGATGCCAAGTTACAAACAGCAGTTTCATTCTTGTCTGAATATTCCATAATTTCACAGCATAAATTTGAACTTTTAATAGTTCCAATATTTTTCTGATTTGACTTGTTATTCGCCGAGTCTTTATAAAGCATATAAGGTGTTCCGGTTTCCATTTGCGCATCTAAAATTTTAAGCCATAGTTCACGAGCTGGAATAGTAGATGTTGCTAATCCTTGCGCCTCATATGTTTCGTATAACGATTTAAATTCATTACCATATACATTAGATAATCCTGGACATTTGTTTGGGCACATGAGTGACCATGATTTTTCGTTTTTTACACGGTTCATAAATTCATCCGAAATCCATAGAGCATAAAATAAATCACGTGCTTTTTGTTCTTCATCGCCATGATTTTTTCGAAGGTTTAAAAACTCTACAATATCTGCGTGCCATGGTTCAAGATATACTGCAATTGAACCGGGTCGTTTTCCACCACCTTGGTCCACATATCGTGCGGTGTTATTAAATACTCTAAGCATAGGTACTAAACCACTCGATGTTCCATTTGTTCCAGAAATATATGAACCAGATGCTCTTATATTGTGTGTATGTAATCCAATACCACCCGCATGTTTTGAAATAATAGCACAGTCCTTTAATGTATCAAAAATACCTTCAATGCTATCATCCTTCATAGACGTTAAAAAACAACTGGATAGTTGTTGTCGAGTTGTTCCAGCATTAAATAATGTGGGGGTTGCATGAGTAAAATGCTTAGTTGACATTAAATAATATGTTTCGAGAACATTTTCTAAGTCAATTGGTGAGCCTGGCGTGTCTCCATGAATTGCGACCGCAACACGCATCCACATGTGTTGAGGTCTTTCTCTAATAACCCCATTAATTCTAAATAAATATGACTTTTCAAGTGTTTTAAATCCAAAATAATCAATAAGATAGTCACGACTATAATCAATTGTTTTATCAATTACATCTTTATACGATTCAACAAATTCTAACACCGAATTATTTATTAATGGTGAGTGTTCTCCATTAATATTATACACATCGTATAATTCTTTAATAGTTTCACTAAACGAGTTTAACGTATTTTTTTGATGGTTTGATATAATAATACGTGATGCCAAAATTCCATAGTCTGTATGTGTTGTTGACATTGACATACATTGCCCTGCCATTAACTCGTCAATTTGTGACGTTGATATATTATTAAATAATTGTTCAATTACCTTCATGGTAACATGTGTATAATTTACTTGTGTAATATTTGCTTCATTTCCAAGCTTTTTAATTCGTTCAAGAATTTTATCAAATGAAACATTTTGTAAAATACCGCTTCTTTTAATAACATGAATTTCTGTCGTTGGTGTTGACATAATTTATATTATTATTTCATATAAACATCTACTTATATTCGTTTTACATAATTTAAACTTACTTTAGGAATAAAAAAATTTTCGTCACTTAATATATATAATGCAATCTCAAATGCAAACAGTAGGTTCTCGGGCACAAGTGTGGCATAAAACTGCTAAAAAAACATCAGGAGGTCTTACGCGTAATCATCTTATAATGAATAAACATGGACGTATTGTCTCTAAAAAAAAGCATGGAACTGCAAAAAATGAAATGCGTTTAGTAAAACATGGGTATGGTGCAAAAAAGGGTAAATTTGGTATGGTCAAATTAAGTAAAACCGTTAAACGTAAAAATAAAAATAAGTATTCAAAAAAAACAAAAAGCCGTAAGTAAATGCCAACTACTTTATGTACAATAATAAAAATAATAAAAATAAAAATAAGACTTATATTTAATATATTATTACACAAATAATTGTACAAGTTCCTTTAGCTCAGTTGGTTAGAGCGTTGGTCTTATGAGCCAAAGGTCCACGGTTCGAACCCGTGATGGAACAATTGTAAGCATTCTTGCCCGAGCGGTCCAAGGGGGTAGACTTAAGATCTACTATACAATAGTATGCGTGGGTTCGAACCCCACAGAATGCAGTACATATTTTTTAATTTTATTAATAAATAATAAATAATAAATAATTCAAATTATTAATTATTTGTGGGTGGTAGTTTTGTAAAATCAAAAAAAAATATATTGTATGAAGTATTTTATAAAGTATTTACACCCTTGAAAATTTAAAATGGCACGCTTAATAATTTTTATCTATTTAATATAATTTTTATCTATTTAATATAATTTTTATCTATTTAATATAATTTTTATCTATTTATTAGGTTGTAAGAAACCGAGGAGCAATATTCATAGTTTGAAGTTCTTGAGTAAGAAGCTTACAAGCATAAGGCATTTCAACATGTGCAAATTCGGTTCGGTTATTACACATTCGACAATTATGAATATTAAATTTAGTATCATCATTATAAGCACTAATACTTCCACATTTTTTACATACATATACGTCATACTTATCAGATGATGTAAATAATCTATCTCGTGTAAATTTTGACATACCATGTGAAATTAAACAATCACGTTCCATTTCTCCAATACGAAGACCACCATCACGACTACGCCCCTCTGTTGGCTGTCGAGTTAAATTAACATTTGGACCAGTTGCTCGACTTTGGGTTTTATCGTTAACCATATGCTTTAGACGTTGATAGAAGATAGGTCCTACAAATATATTACTTGTTAACTGTTCCCCTGTAAGTCCATCATACATAATTTCTTCTCCTTTTGAATGAAACCCATTTTTAGTTAATTCGTTGCTAATATCATTAACGCTAAATTTTCCGTATGATGTTCCATCACCAAATAACCCCAAAGCAGCAAGAACTTTTCCAAGTAATGTTTCTTTAAGATGACCAATTGTCATTCGAGAAGGAATTGCATGTGGGTTAATAATAATATCAGGACGAACGCCATCTGCTGTATAAGGCATATCTTCTTCTGGAATTACATTACCAACTGTTCCTTTTTGTCCATGTCGTGAGCTAAATTTGTCTCCTATATTAGGAAGTCTCATAGCTCGAATACGCATTTTTACAAAATTATACCCCTCACCATTTCGATTATTGTAATTCTTATCAACAAATGTTTCTTCGCGTGTTTTGTAAATTCGGCTCATATCAGCATACTTAATAGTTTTTGGAGGTGCATTTTTATTTTCTTTAAGATGAACATACTTTGCAATAATAACATCGCGATTTTCAATTAATTCATTTTCAGGAATAACACCATTTGTATTAACTTTATCGTAATTTCCATATTTACAACCAGATGTTTTTCCCTTAATTGGTCGCCCGCGAATTTCTTTTAAACCATTTGGTTTTTGTGCTCCGTCATCTGTTTCAGTATGAATGAGCGTTGCTGAGAATAGTCCTCTGTCAACTGCTCCTTGATTAAATAATAGTGAATCTTCTTGATTATATCCAGTATATGACATAATAGCAACAATTGCATTAATCCCAGAAGGAAGTTTGTTCAAGTTAATAATATTCATTGTTCGAGTATCAACTAACGGACGCTGTGGATAATTTAACATATAAGCCGTTTTGTCCATACGGTCATTAAAGTTTGTTGATGAAATACCAATTGTCTGTTTTACTTGTGCACATTGATATGTATTTCTGGGGGATTGATTATGGTCTGGAAATGGAATACACGATGCCAAAATACCAAACATTGTACTTGGATGAATTTCACAATGTGTATAATAATTGGGGCGATGGTCCAAAATATCTTTTGGTTCATTTGCAATAATACTTTCATTTTGTTCAGCTGCATCAATATACTCAATAATAGATTCTGGATTTTTTACAGCAACCAGTAAATCATCCCAAGTCAACTCATTATTTTTAATTTTATTCATAATTGATTTTGTTAATAGAATATTATTATTAACAACACGAAGTAATGGACGCATTAATCTTCCAGAATGGTTATTAATCCATATTTCTTGAGCCAGGCATTTAAATATAATTGATGTATAAATTGAAATAATACCCTTATATTTTTTATCCTTAAGGTCATTATAAACCATTTCGGGGTCATTTGTAATTCCAACACAACAACCATTTAAAAATATTTTTACATCATCTGTATGATGTGTATGTTTTGTTTCAATTGGTGTTATAATACTTTTAACATAATCGTATAAAATATCTGTGTCTGAATGTACTGTAATATGAGCCATATAACTTAAATTTTGGACGAGACCAACTGGAGCTCCTTCTGGTGTTTCTGCTGGACAAATATATCCATATCCAGTCCCGTTTAGTTTTCTTGGTTCAGTTGATTTGCCACTTTTATTTGGGTTTGAAACACGCCGGGCATGACTTAAACTTGAAACATATGTAAGTCTATTTAAAACTTGAGCAACTCCCGCTTTATTTGTATTATGCCCCTTAACCCCAAAATCTCCGGTAGATAGTGCTCGAATAATATTATTTTCAATTGTTGATGGTTTAAGTATTTTATAAATATTAGTCATATTAATAATATTTCCATAATCATAGGTTGATTTCCAAGCTCCATTATTTATTTCTCGAACAATTTGAATTTCCATTTCTTTAACAACCTTATTAAAATGATTTCTAAGTAGTGTATTTAGTAAAACTCCAGTTGTTTCAATACGAGTATTCATATAAGAATCACGCATATCGGGTTCTCGATATCCAAGAACACAATCCAGTAATTTTCTGGTCATGTATCCCAAATAATGCTGCTTTTCAGAAAGAGTTTTACAATGTGTAAATATATCATTATTAATCATCTCTTCAGCAAATTCGCGTTTTAATTTTTCTCCCGTTTCTTTATTTTTCTCTCCATTATTAATTATAGGTGTAAATTGTATTCGTTTTGTAATATATGCAATACATTCATCTTGGGTTAAATATATATTGGCTTCAACAATTGAGGGTTTAAGAGCATTTAATATATCACCCATATTAGAATTATCCAAATCATCCACAATTAACTTACATATATCTTTATCTGAAACAACACCTAACGCTCTAAATACAATAACAAGAGGAATCATTGATTTTGTTTTAGGTAGTTTTACATGAATTGGGAGACCATGAATTCCGCTACCACTCCCTCTCTTATTTTCTTTGCGTTTATAATATAGGTGTACCTGTTTAGGAGAAATACATAAATCATTTGGAACACATCTTAATTCTGCTACCCATGAGTATGTACTATGAAGGTCCCACGATTTTGGAACTAAATTACATATAATAATATTATCTGCTATTTTTTTTTGACTTATAACAATTTTTTCTGAACCCTTTATAATAAAATACCCCCCAATATCATGTGGGCATTCACCTAATTCTGAACTTGGTACATGTTTATACTGTGATAATACACATGCAGATGACTTTACCATAATAGGCATTTTACCAATATGAATTTTTTTTAAGCATACATTATGTATTTGTCGTGTTTCATAATTAGGTCCAGTTAGAATAATATACTGAATATTTAAATCAACCGTCATTGAAGCAGCATAAGTAAACCCTCTTAAACGAGCCTCATTTGGAAGCATTTTTTTCATTGCTCCACTATTTTCATGAATCTCTGGCTGATGAATAGCAAAATTAATAAATGTAATATGTACAGTAATAAGTGTTTGCTCGGACGGCTGTTCAACAACAGTTGGAACAATTGAACCATCCGGTTGAATGACACTTACTTCCACCATCCCAACTTCGTCCAGTTCAATTGTTTCAACACTTCCATCGTCGTTTTTTACATATTCAGGAAGTGGTTTGACTGGAAAATAACGAGTTTGCTTACTTTGAATTTTAAATGGATTAAACATTTGAATTGTTTTTTCTATTTGTCGTTCTATAAAATAATTATAAGATTCAATATGATGTCTAACCAGTTGTTTTAATGGGTCTTTAAAATATAATTGAATACAATCCCAAGGAGTTTCAATGTATGATTCATTTTTTAAGTCAAATTCGTCTTTTATTTTATCAGGTAAATTTTGATGTTTTAAATTAGAAAACGCACAATCTTTAATAATTGAATTAGAACGTGTTTTGCAATTAGAATTAAAATTTGTTGATAACATTTGATTTGATGAATATTAACGTATTTATATATGTATTACGAATAATACAATTCATAATTCATTTTTTTATACTATAAAATTAATTAAAATCACATTCTTATGAAATATTTTCAATTAAATATTATTATTGAGAGAAACTTATAAATAAATAAATAAAAATATATAATATAGTATTTTATTTTAAAATGGTAAAATTAGAAGTAAATAAAAAAAATTATGCTTATCGAAGCACATGGACCCATAAATTTTCAAGAGCCAAAAATCTTGCTCATCGAGGAGGTCTTACAAAAAAAGAAATGCTAAAAAAATATAACCGTTTTCCCACAAAAAATGAATGGTGGGGTGAGGACAAAAACTTTGAAGAATGGCGTACTAAATGGGTATTATTAAACCCAAAATACTAATGTATTAAACAAAATGTTTATAATATATTTTTTATTTTATTTTTTATTTTATAATCATTTTCCAATATATGTTCATAATGATAACCTAAATTATCCTATTATAGTTCTACATAAAGGACATGTTAAACATTTTACTATTTCATCTGAAAATTTATGATTGCATTTTGTTATAAAACATTTGTTTGTTTTTTCCAATGTTATGGGGCACATAATTTCTTCTTCAATTATTTTAAACGGGTTGTATAATATTTTATTTTTAATATCATTATCATAATAATAATTGTTTTGTTTACATCGCCTAATAACACCATCATTACCCAACTCAATCGCCATTAAATAATATTTTTTCATTTCATCATAATTATTTTCTATATTTTCATAATGATGACCTAAATTATTCATAGCAATATCATTACCCAAATCAATTGTCATTAAATAATATTTTTTCATTTCATCATAATCTTGTTCTATGGTTTGATAATAATAACCTAAATTATTCATAGCAATACTATTACCCAACTCAATCGCCATTAAATAATATTTGTTCATTTCATCATAATCTTTTTCTATATTTTCATAATAATGACCTAAATTATTCATAGCAGTACTATTACCT
>Ga0233436_1001851_pt1 | contig 16232 bp, 10 predicted proteins | sample SI_122_August201_2_FD_182723 | JGI IMG/M metagenome (GOLD analysis project Ga0233436, IMG submission 182723) | Seawater microbial communities from Saanich Inlet, British Columbia, Canada - SI_122_August2016_150_MG | ecosystem: Environmental > Aquatic > Marine > Inlet | place: Canada: British... | reverse complement strand
GGGATAAGCATGTAGAGCCGAAGGCGGAGGATTTGCGGACGCGGGTTCGATTCCCGCCGTCTCCACCAAATACGAAACCCCAACTGTTATCAGTTGGGGTTTTTTATTGCCTGCAACCCGCGCTACAGGCCTTGTATGGCAAGGGTTTACGGACTTTACGCCATTTCTAATCACGGACTTTTCAAGGCCTATATTCTCTGAATAGCCGAATACTCTCTGTGCCTCTCCCGCTTGCTCAGTGGCGAAGTCCATGACTAGAGAAAATTATGCTCTTTAAAATCAATGGTTTATCGACGAACTAATCAAAAGGTTTGTTGGGTGAATTGGTTGAGCTGAAGGGATTAAGCAAACAATATCAATTTAACTGTGGTTATCATATTGACACACACTGAATATCATTTAATACTACGTGACCATTAATAGTAGTATCAAGCCATATCCAACCCGCAGCATTAAGGTGTGGCATTTATAGAGCGGCCCTTACAGGTTAAAAGCAGAGAGTAGCGAAAGTGACAACGCACTATTCACAGCATGAGAAGCAAACTGGCATTCCTGATTTGGAGGCTACTTAATGTCTCACGACAAATCAGTTCTAGAGCAGCTTGCTACAACAAGCCAGGCGCAAAGAGAACGGTTATTTCATATCGACTTCAAACTTTACTTTTTAGGTACGGTTAATCGCAATGATCTTGTTTCGCGCTTTGGTATAAAAGAAGCGGCCGCCTCACGAGACCTTTCCTTATATAAAGATCTCGCCTCCAAAAACATCGAATACGACACTAAGGCTAAAACCTATATTCAGCGCGAAGGCTTTACGCCACTATTTGAATACTCTGGTAGCCAAACCCTCGCTGCATTATTGCATGGCTTTGGTGACGATTTTGTTGGCACTCAGAAATCCATCGTTACCAGCGAAGCGCCAACACAATTAAACTTTCCTCATATACAAAATTTGGCACATATCACTCGTGCTATTCACAACAAGCAAGCCCTTCGCATTGGCTACCGATCACTTTCTAGCGGCCTATCTGAAAGAGAGATCGTCCCCTTCGCATTGGTCGATAATGGTTTGCGCTGGCATGTTAGAGGATATGATCGAGCTAAAAATCGCTTCTCTGATTTCGTTATTAATCGAATTGAAAATCCCTGCGAATTACCACAAAGCGACGTCAGTGAAGAAGAATCAAAGGATGCAGACATTCAGTGGAACCGAATTGTAGAAATGCATATTGTTCCGCACCCACGCCTTAAGCATCCAAAAACAATTGAAGCCGAATACGCCATGAAAGAAGGCATGCTTAAAGTCCAGATACGAGCCGCTGTTGCAGGCTACGTATTAAGGCATTGGAATGTAGACTGTTCTGACAAGCACCAAATGTCAGGCCCAGAATTTCAGCTTTGGCTAAAGAATACGCAAACCCTGTATGGGGTTGAGAATCTAGCCATTGCCCCCGGTTATCAAGAATTACAAGACTAAATTTGATGGAGACAAATATGCAGTCAATTTTAAACACGTGCGAACCTCGTAAAGATATTATCCAAGGTTCCTTCAACCCGGAAATCTTTACCGCCTCCATCAGCCAGGTCGCTTCAGCATACTCTGGTAAAGGAAGCGCTATCGACTCCATTTATACCGATGCAGAAGCTTTCTTTAAAGAAGCAACCTTCCCAACCGAAGGTCTTTGTCGAGTTGTCCGTGATGTGATGGGACGTCTTAACGGTGATAGCAGTAAACCAGCGATTCACCGCTTAGAAACCGCCTTCGGTGGTGGTAAAACCCACACGCTTATTGCACTAACACACCTAGGGCATCGCGGGGCAGAAATAGCAGCTGCCGCTTCAGATGTTGTTGATGAAAACATATTGCAGCCTGCAGGCAGTGTTGATGTCGTCGCTATCGCTTGCGATGAAATGCCCGTTATTGCACCCAGTGGCGAGAAGGTTCTCGCATATACCCTATGGGGAGAAATGGCTCTTAACCTAGGTGGAGAAAGCTTCTACAACGACAACATAAAAGAAGTCACGTCCGAGGCATTTCCTGGTCAGTATTTCTTAGAACGCATGTTCGAGGGCCGCAAAGTACTGATCATGCTCGACGAGCTGGCTCAATATGCAACACGTTATGAAGCCGCGCATGTCGGTGGCGGTGAGCAGATCAGTGCCTTCTTAATGGCGCTACTGGGCTACGCTCGAACCCACGATGGCGTCAGTGTGGTTATGACACTGGCCAGTCAGAGTGATGCCTTCCAAGGCCAAACCGGCATGTTACAAGGCGTACTGTCCTCGACTTTGGGCCGCCAAGTAGATGAAGAAGAAGCCGCAGCTTTAGCTCAACGTGCCAGCCAAAGTATTATGAGCGTTGTTAAACGGGACGCTACAACTACAGTTCCGGTTCGCCCCACTGAAATATCGCGGGTTCTCGCTCGCCGATTATTTACCAGTATCAATGAAGCTGAAGCTGCTACCACTGCAGACGCCTATATGGAAATGTATAAACGCAGCGGCTCACAACTACCCGATAGCGCTACACGCGACGACTATCAAAAATCTATCGCAGCCAACTATCCGTTCCACCCCAGCTTTATTGCTTACCTTACCAATAAGCTCGCAGGCGCAGAAAGCTTTCAAGGTACGCGAGGTGTGTTGCGTGTGCTGGCTATGGCTATCCGTACCATTTGGCAGCAAAGCCTACAGATTCAGCTGATCCATACTAACCATCTAAATATGGCAAACCCTGATTTGGCTGATGAATTAATCGGGCGTACAGGCGCCAACGACCTACTCACCGTATTGAATGCAGACATCGGTGGCGCAGATTCCAACAACCTTGAAATGGGTGTATCCGTTGCTCAAAGCCTAGACCGTAATAACCCCCACCCTCAAGGCCTGCCTCTTTACGAGTGGACTTGGAAAGCGGTATTTCTTCACAGCCTGGTTGGTCGCGGTGAAGGCCTATCATCCAATGTGTTTGGCATTACCTTTGCGGACGCCTTACTTGAAGTTGCCATGCCGAATATTCCACCTTCACAGGTCGAAGCGGCACTCAAAGCCATAGGCAACGAAGCTTACTATTTAAGAACTAAAGATGGTCGTTACTACGCTCATACCGACCCAACCGAAGCACGAATTGTATCGACCATAAAACAAGGTCTTCAGCTCGATGATGTTGACGAGCAACTCACGGTCGTTGCCCGCAAAGTTGTCAGTCATAACAGCCCAACCTTCCAGGTGGCTCAAGATGTTTCTGCCCCCGAGCATGTGCCAGACAAAACTGGCCGCCCGGTATTGGCCATTGTGCGACTTGATGCCAATAAAATTGACCCAACAGAAATGACCACTTCCGTCGGTAGCGGTCAGCCTCGTTTAGAGCAAAACAATGTATTTATGTTAGTGCCTGAAACGGTACAAGTTGCTGGCGACACCTGGAGCGAAGACCGCGTTAAGAAATCACAATACCGCAAAGACCGACTTAACGACGTCGCTAGAACCGTTATCGCTATGCGCCGCCTGCAAAGTAAGCCCGAAGATTACGGCATGTCTGCAGCCAAGCTTCAGGAAAGCGGCTTCACTGCCAAGTTAAAAGAACGTGAAATGGCGCTGCAAACCTCGGTAGCACAAGCCTACGACACCATTTTATTCCCCGGCGCATCTGGCCAGGTATCTCAAAAAAGCATTAAGCAAGCTGGTGGTGAAGGCGGAGCTTCTGTCGACGAAGAGATTCGCCGCGTACTGACCGAAGAAGGTGAATTAATCACCTCAGAGGCAGCAACAACACAAGCCATGCTACTGCAACTTGGGCAATTGATTTTTGGCAGCATTAGCCAAACCCCGTCAATGGAACAAATCACTAATCAATTCAACCAAAACCGTCGCTGGCCAATTTTAGATAACCAGCGAGTGTTAGAACAAATTGTTCGAAGCGGTGTCGAGAAAGGCCAGTGGTGCATTTACCGCATGGAATCGTCGGAATCGACCAAACCAGAACATTTCCACAGCCGAGAAACTGGCGGTATTCCACTGGATTTAAACCTGTCAGAACGCGGCTGGAAATTGGTATCAGAACAAGGCGCTAAACAACGCGCCTGGAATCCAGAGGCTGAGCCTGCAGTAGAGCAAGTTAAGCAGTGGGTTGAACAAGCGATGGCCGAAGAAACCTGCACCAAAGTAAAAGATGTCATTGAAAAAGTGCAAGAGAAACACGGCAACGTACAAAATGCCACTGTATTAGAAGCGGTTGATAACGTGGTGCAAAGCGGCCGCATTTACACCTATGAAGTGAAGGAACAAGGCGAACAAGAGAACCCTGATCTTGTTTATGGTTCTTCTGCCATGTTCCATCAAACCCAAGAAGACGACATGTTGGTCACCCCAGCTACGGCAGCCGAGAAAGGCTGGGTTCAACCAGAAGATACCCGTTACACAAAACAAGGCCATGGACTTGCTATAACGCTGCATAAACAGCTAACTAAGATCAGTTCACTCTATAGCAGAGGCGCAACCACCCAGCCCGATACATTGCGGCTGGCTATGTTAGACCTGCCACATGGAGGCAAGCTGGGTTTGGATTTAATTAACGCCAGCCCCAAAGACATGAAGGCCTTAAGCGAGTTGTTTGACGTGCTTGCCGATCTCACTAGCGTGGGAGAGCAAAGTCAAGCAATGATTGATATTCAAAATGCACCCGAAGACTGTGCATTTTTAGATTTGGTAAAACAAGCTGATGAGTAAAAAGAAACCAAAGCTCCAGGAGCTTTTTGAAAAAACCCTAAAGAATCGCTGGCGAACCGCACCGTTTGTATTGAGATTTACCGAACGCGCTGACCATACCGGCACCGTACTGGTGATCAAAGAGCGTGTAGAAAAAGAAACCAGCGACAGCGGTAAAAGCCTGGGTAGCTTGCGCGACCGAGGCACCCTGTACGGTGAGAACCTGAAGTTTTTACAAGCTCGGATTAAACCCATACTAGAGCATGTGGTCGATGAAGGCGGTATTCCGCTGGAGCTGCAACGCTTTATTAGCCAAGAAGGTTTAAAGCTACGTGACAACTTGCCTCTTGATGAAGAGTCAGGCGCAAAACTCGCCTTAATTTTTAAGCTTCAATCGCGGCTACACAACCCCGATCGCCTAGAACTGCTAGCAAGACGTGTGCAACGCTTTAGCCGAGAAGAAGCGGCTTACTGGCTAGGCCGAACCACCCACTACGGCAGCGATGCCAACCGCTGGGCCGTGGCGGGCCTCAGAACCATGTTATGTGGCACCTCCAACCAAGACGCAGGCATTGTGCGCCAGCTCAATAAATTAAGGTAAGACGATAATGACAGATAGACGATTGATTGAAGCTGGGTTCCCATGTCATCAAGTGGGCGCGGAGACACCTAGGGAACGTGATGCTGTCAGTGTAATGCCACCTAACTATTACCTACATGTTTGGTGGGCACGACGCCCGCTTGTTGCTAGTAGAGCCGCTATTTCAGCATCCTTTGCGAATGGCAATGCACCTATCGGTAGTTTTTTACAAGAACTTGGTATTGAAAAGAAAATTATAGAGCTATCGGGCTCACAATGGGTCCTGATTGGCAAGATAGAAGAAAAAATCGAGAATTCAGGAGGGTTAGAAGTATTAACGGTAGATGCTTCCGTTATTAAATTATTTGAGAAAGAACAGATACGCAGGTCAAATAATCGTGAACAAATATCTCTGTTAAAAGCTTTTTCGAAAGAGCTGGCACATAACGAAGTCTTGTTGCGATGGGAAAAAGAGTCTCAATCGCTAGGGCAAATACAGCAAGGTGAAAATCTACCGGTCAAAAGAATTTCCGGAGACCCAGCTCATACCAATGAACGAATAGAGTTTTCAGGACAATCCGATGTTAAAGCAGCTTTAAATGGGTCGTTGAAATGGGAAGCTGAAGACCTTTATGGTTATGGAAGAGCTTACAAAACAGACCATTCTGCATCACCTACAAAATTAACCGTTCTTGACCCTACCTCTGGTGGCGGATCAATACCATTTGAAGCTTTGCGCTTAGGGCACAATGTTATTGCGAATGAGCTAAATCCTGTCGCGAGCACAATATTATATGCCACACTTGATTACCCCGCGAAATTTGGAGAAGACCTATTTTGCGATATTGAAGATTGGGGAGGAAGAATGGTCAGAAGGGTTGAAGATGAAATGTCGCCCTTCACCCCTTTTTCTCCAATCCAAAGTAATGAAAAGACTAGGCTTGAAGCACACCTTACAAATCACCCCGAACTGATAGATGATTTCTTATCCTCAGAGCTGGATCAGAATGCAATATTAAACTGTCGTAAAGTTACGTGCCCAAGCTGTTTAGCCAAAACTCCACTACTCAATACATTTTGGTTATCAAAAGAAGCTAAAGATCAATGGGGGGTCAATATTGTAACGCAAGGTACAGGCACTTCAGCTAGTTATAGCTTTGAAACCTATCAAGCGAAAAATGGGAAAGGCCCTAGGGGTGAAGATCCAAGCTTAGGAACAATTAAAAAAGCGATTGGTCAATGCGTCCACTGCAAGCAGGCAATCGATGGTGATGAAATTAAAGCTCAGGCTTGTGGAGAGTCTGAATTAGGCTCATGGGAAGATGAAATCTATGCAGTGGCCGCAACAAGATTGCAACCCAAACTAGATAAAAACGGCAACCCCCAATACTTTTCAACTGGAGCCAAGAAGGGGCAGATAAAAAAAGAGAAAATAAAGTTTTTCCGCCCTCCTACTCAATTAGACCATGACGCTATCAGTAAGGCATCGGAGTACCTAAAAAAAGAATGGTCACGATTTGAGAAGCAGGATTTAATTCCCACAGAAAAATTCCCACAAGGGAATGATATGCGGCCTGCAAGATACGGTATGCTTTATTGGTATCAGCTATATAACGACCGACAGTTACTTGGTCACCTAATAGCAATGGAGTCTTTAAAACATCTAAAGCCAGTCATCCTAGAAAAATTAGGTGATGATCGAGGCAGAGCTGTAGTTACCTATTTACAGTTCGCTATAGATAAAGCTACCGATTACAGTAGTAAACAGACAATGTGGCATGCTGCGAGAGGCGTTATTGCACATGCATTTTCTAGGCATGACTTCTCATTAAAGTGGACTTATGGTGAGCTAGCAATGTCAGGTCCTCATAGCGGTCTTAAGTGGGCTATGGGGAATGTTAACAAAGCTTATAACCAATTGGCTAAACTAACATCTGGAATTCACCCTAACTTTGACAAAGGCAATAAAGAGCAGCAGTTAAAAATAATAAACGGAAGTGGTGTTCATATAGAAGGTGTTCAAGATAACTCAGTCGATCTAGTTTGCATGGATCCACCATACTATGACAACGTGCAATATGCAGAACTTTCTGACTACTTTTATGTATGGCAAAAGAGAATACTCAAAGATTTATATCCAGAAATAAACTGGCCTCGCTTAACAAACAAACGTGAAGAAGCAGTTGCCAATCCAGTAAGAGATGGATCGGTAAAAAAAGCTAAAGCCGAATATGAAGAATTAATGAAAGAAATCTTCAGCGAGTCTCGACGAGTTATCAAGAATGAAGGCTTAATGACTTTGATGTTCACTCATAAAGCGCAGGATGCGTGGGAAACATTAGTCAGGTCAATTGTACAGTCTGGCTGGGTCATTACATCTACGGCTCCTGTAGAATCAGAAGGAAAAAAAGGGCTTCATCAAAAAGATTTAGCAGCGGCTGCAAGTACCATTTTTATAACATGCAGAAAGCGTAAAATTGAGAATCAGCAAGTAACTTTCTGGTCAGGCTTAGGTGGCTCTGGTGTGCAGCATCAAATTCGCTCAGCCGTAGAGGCCGGTCTTGATGAATTCCGACCATTAAAACTCAACGCCGTTGACCAGATGATTGCCTGCTACGGCCGCGCACTACAGGTATTAAGTGAAAACTGGCCGGTAATGGATGGTGACGAAGAGGTCTCACCGATTCGTGCCATGAATGAAGCCAGCCGCGTGGTAGCAGCTCACCAAATAACAGAGATTACAAACGGACGTATTTCAGTCGACGACTTAGATACTGAAACAGCCATGGCGTTAACCATGTACGGCATTTGGGGGCACAACGACGCTGCCTTCTCTGAAGTAATTAACCTGTCTCGCTCACTTAATATCAGCCTAGAAACACGTACCGGTGGTTATGGTATTGAAGGCCGCATGGTGGGCATCAACACCGATATTGGTGGCCGTAAAGTGGTGGCTGGCCAAGCCGCTGAAGATAAAGGCTATGCCGCACCCCTGGTTAAAAAGGGCTCCAAGCTTCGTCTTTCTAAACCTGATGAGCGAAGCCTTCGCCGCATTGCTAAACCACAATCCGATTGGGACGTACTGCATGGCTTGTTGCTGAAATTCCGCGAAGGTGATGTGCCGGTTGCGCGTGCTTACCTAGACGAACAACGTGAAGGCAATGACCAGATCATACTCGACTTGCTTGAAGTATGGGGTGAAGAAGCCGAAACCCCAGAGGCGCGTAATGAAGCTCGAGCACTGCTGTTTGGTTTAAGGCAGTAAAACAGGGAGGCCTAACTATGTTAGGCCGCAGCTAACATAACACGGAACTCGACATGCAAGCGTCTGAACAAACATTTTCAAAGATCATTCAATCTGATAACGGCAATGAACATTACCACGTGCCTAAGTATCAGCGTGCCTATAGCTGGCGACAAAATAATTGGACTCAGTTATTTGATGATATTGATGAAAATGAAGCAGGACACTTCATTGGCTCGATTATTTGCATTGACGAAAATAGTAAGCGCAAGCCTGGCCACGACCTGGTATTTGAATTGATCGATGGCCAACAGCGTATGACTACGCTCTCCTTGTTGATTTCCGCCTTGTACCAAAAGTTAAGCCTCTGTTTAGACGCTGCAGAAAGCGATGAAGATTTTGATGAGGATGACCTTGACGAGATAAAGGCTAAACGCCGAGGCATCGGCTTGCAGCTCGTCAGAAAAATCAAAGCTGATGTTCAAGATCAGCGCGGTGCAATCAAGTCAGGCAAGCGTATTGTATTGCTACGGGTTCAGCCATCTAGCCAAAATCTCAATCTCGATGACTATCTATACATTCTTTCTAGCTCAGGTGTGTTGGCAGATTCAATAAAGTGCCCAAGCCACTTTGGTAACAGACTAATGGCGAAAGCTTATCGCTATTTTTTAGATCGTTTGCCAAGTTCAATAGATGCATTAATGCTATTGGCCGACAAAATCAATCAGCTGCAATTAGTCCATATTTCTGTCAACTCTCACGCTAACGCCTTTCGACTGTTTGAAACACTGAACAACCGAGGCGTGCCATTAACTGCTGTTGATATTATCAAAAACAAAATGCTGGCAGAGATGGAGCGCCAACACGAGGTTTCTATCGATGACGCCTATGAGCTTTGGCAAGAAATGCTAGAAGATATTGAAGATGTGGAGGATCGTTTTTTAAGACAGTTCTATAATGCTTTTAAGCATAAAGATAAGATTGGCCAGCCATCGTTTACAGCCAAAGCAACCTCCTCAACGCTGATTGCGATTTACGAGAAAATCATTGAAAGCAATGCCAAGTTTATTTTTGATGATTTAGTTGAAAAAGCTAAGGTCTACGGAGAAATCACTCAACCTGATGAAAGCACCCCGCTGGGATTGGCGCTGGTTGATCTAAACCGAATCGGCGCAGTTCCGTCTAACACTCTGTTGATGTACTTGATGACGCTGGATGAAAAACACTTCACCAATGATGACACCTTACTTAGCGTTGTAAATTTCTTGCAGAAGTATTTTGTTCGAAGAAATATTACCGACACTCCCAGCACGAGAGACCTTGATCAATTACAAATTGATGTCATTGAGGCCTGTGAATCGAGAATCAAGACCAATCAAACTGTCGATCTCGATTTTGTTATTAGCGCCTACTGCAAAGGACGAGGGGAGCCTGCTTCACTGCAATCCTTCGAATCCGCTCTGAGTGACAACCTGTTTTATTACAATAAACAGATGGCTCGCTATGTTTTGGTAAAACTGGATGAGCGTGCTCATAGTCGTGAATACAAACCTGACTTCTGGGCTAGAAATAACAAAGGGCAATATATCTGGACGGTAGAGCATGTGTTCCCACAGGGTGAAAATATTCCAGCCCACTGGGTAGATATGATTGCTGATGGGGACGCTAGCTTAGCAACAGAGATCCAAGATGAGTGCGTTCATTGCCTGGGTAATCTTACGCTAAGTGGCTATAACTCTCGCCTGTCAAATCAAAGCTTTGACAGGAAACAATCAAAAACAGAAATTACTGCAGCTGGGCATAAAATCGACATTGGCTATAAGAATGGCTTGTATTTGAACAGTCTAAATTTCGAGTCGAATGACGAGGACGTTTCACTATCATCGATCGAGCAGTGGAAAAAAGGTGATATTGAACAAAGAAATATAATGATGGTTAGTCTGCTCAGCAGCCAGTATCGATTTGACCATGAGACAACAAATAACGAGGACTGCGAGTAAATGCCATTAAAAGACTTTCCTTGGGAATATAGCTATAAAACGTCTCAAGTTCGGGAGCCTGGCGCTCCGACGGTCGACATATTGAGAGAGTTTTACATCCCGTTACTTCAACGAGTTGTGCGCTATGATCGCGTTGCAGGTTTTTTCCGATCTTCATCTTTAGCGCTGGCTAGCCGAGGTATGACGTCCTTCGTTAACCGAGAAGGAAAAATGCGATTGATTGCCGGTGTGGATATGACTCCACAAGATGTACAGGCTGTAATCGACGGTCAAATGGCGACTTTAGAAAACCATCTTAATGATGAGCTTGCTGGGAAGAATGAATGGCCAGAAGAAGCTGAACGTGGTGTTGAACTATTGTCATGGATGGTTAATCACGGACATCTTGAAATCAAAGTTGCGTTACGCAAGCATGCTGACACTGGTGAAAGTTTAAGCTTGGATTCAAGTGAAGATGGATATGTGCATGAGAAATGGGCACTAGGATACGACGACGATGGCGACATATTGTATGCCAGTGGCTCTTGGAATGAGTCTGAAACCGCGCTGAAGCGCAACGCTGAAAATGTTGATATCGATTGTTCCTGGGAAGGTAAAAAGGAAAAGGCAAAAATTGCAGATGCTGCGAAATCTTTCGATGCCATGTGGAAAAATGAGCATCCAGCTTTTGTCGTTAAAGACTTACCATCTGCAGTTAGAGAGAATTTGCTGCGGTTTTCTGAAAGCATCACCATTCCCGTTGAGATTAACAATCTTCCAGCTCAGGACTCAATACCTCAACTTTCTGCCGAGGAAGCTCTGCGCTTTGCAGCAATAAGGTATGCGCCACTTATGCCTAACGGTGAATATGTGGGTATGTACACTGCGCCAGTTGAAGCATGGCCTCATCAGGAAGTGGTTGCTCGGCGCATTATTGAGAATTATCCGGCATCGCATTTAATGTGTGACGAGGTTGGGCTTGGAAAAACCATTGAAGCGGGCTTGGCATTTCGGTCACTCTATTTAAGCAAACGAGCAAAACGTATATTGATTGCGGCACCTGCAAGTTTGACGCGCCAGTGGCAGCGAGAAATGGCGAGCAAGTTCTTTCTTGGATTTGATCGTGTAACAGCTTCACCAAGCGCTTGCAGAGAATCCATCTTCCCTCTGGAAGAACGAGACAATATTCCCAGTTTGTATGACCCAAACCTTTGTATCGTCTCTACAGGCTTAATGGCACGAAAAGAACGCCGTAAGCTTATTGATCAGGCAGATGGCTTTGATATTACTTTGGTTGATGAAGCCCACTATGCTCGTCGCCAAAACTCCCAGAAAGGCACACGTGGCTTCCCACGTTACAACCAGCTATACCAGACAATTTCTGATCACTTACGAGGTAATAGTCGTTCGTTACTGCTGGCCACGGCAACTCCAATGCAGCTTGATCCGGTTGAAGTCAGTGACTTGATTCGGCTATCTAACAGAGTTGGTGCGTTTCAATTTGACCCATCTCTGATGCTCGCCTACTACCGTTTGGTTACGGCTGTCGCAAGCGGAGAGTCTATTAAACAAGACGAATGGGAGCTTATTCGTAAAGCGGTAACCAGTATTGAGCAGCTCGACCCTAAGCTTTGGTCCTACTTAAATGAAGTGGTGATTGACCCTGTCTCTAAGATTTCACTTCAACAATGGCTGACTCGTGGCACTGTGCCCATGACTTATGAGTTGCCCGCGTTAGCGAGACTTTTGTTTGCAGCCGCGCCATTATCGCGTGTGATGCAGCGACACACTCGTGACCTCCTAAAGATATACCGTAAAAAAGGTAAGCTGAATGCAAACCTAGCTGACCGTACTGTTATCCCAACACCTAAAATTCTTTTCACGGCTCAAGAAGCTAAGGTCGATGGCTTACTCGGCGAGTATTGTGATGGATTGAGGGAACAGCTACTTTCCAATGGTTTGAATGAACCTGGGCAAGTTGCTCTAGGCTTCTACCTGAGCTTTTTGCGCTTACGGTTCGCCTCGAGCTTGTCAGCACTGAAACTCACATTAACGAGACGTAAAGCCAAAGTCGAAACGACGTTAATCCATCACCTTAAGGCAGACAATGACCCTAAAGATAATGAGGAGCTCGAAGAGTTACTGATTGATGGTGGAGATGACGACAAAGACGCTGTTGAGGTCATGCTTAATAATAGAACGGCTGATGATCTAAGGTGGGAACGAGAGCAGCTTGACGTACTACTGGCAGAGCTTGAAAATATTTATGAAGACTCAAATAAATTCCGCGCACTACTTACCGCCTTTAAACCCAGGGTTCAAGGCAAGCGCATAAAGCAGACAGTCATATTCACTCGATTTCTGGATACTCTTCACGATATTAGAGAACGCCTACAAGCCAAATTTCCCGGATTATTAGTTGGAACGTACTCTGGTGAAGGTGGCAGCTATTATGACCCAGATAAAAATAAAATGGTTGGTGTTGAGCGTGACGTTATTAAGCACCGTTTTGTTCAGGGTCACATAGATATTCTGTTATGTACTGATGCTGCTGCTGAAGGTTTGAATTTACAGACCGCCGATTTACTTGTTAATTATGACCTTCCATGGAATCCGATGAAGGTTGAACAAAGAATAGGTCGTATCGATCGTATCGGTCAAACACACAATCAAATATACGTACTTAATTTATGCTTTGCCGACTCCGCAGAGCAATTCGTATATGAAAGATTATTACAGCGTTTAGCCAAAGCGAATTTGGTTGTCGGCACACAGCAGTTTTCAATGCTTCCAGTGACAACCGAAGAGTTTCAAAAACTGGCCGATGGCTCAATGTCTGAAAAGCAAGTCGAACAATCTGCCATGGAGCGTGCCGCTCGCCAGAAAAGCAATAACCGCTTGATGGAAGTACCCGTTGAAGAAATGTTTAATGTGTATGTTCGCTTGAGCCAATCTTACAAAAAACAAGCTTTACCAGCGACCTTGGATGACATCTGGCAAGTCTTACTTGAGTCAGAGTTTTTGAAAAGCCTAGGCTGTGAAATTAGTGACTGTAAGAAATATATTAAGCTTAACAATGTCGAAAATATTGCCAACGGGGCCACGCTGACGACAGACCGTTCCTTATTTGATAAAGGCCTGCCAAATGGTGACGCTATTTATTTTGCGACCTATGGCGAGCCTGTTTTTGAACGGCTAATGAGCTTCATTTTTGACCAACTAGAGGCTCAACCATTTCATATCATTGAGTCTGATAATCATGGCGTATCTGCAGCTGCGATCGCGTATACGGATGCAAATAACAGAATTCAATTAGTGACGTCTGTACAACAGGCGTTAAAAGCATCTCACGTCGAGGCACCTGAAGATGAGAGTATGTTGCAACGCTCACTCAATCAGATAGATAACTACGCAGCCACACTTTCTCGAACGCTTTCAAAACTTGAAACAGTAGAAAAGAACAATCTTCGACAAGCAAAGGCCCAAGTAGTGCTTAACAACCAGATTGTTCGATCTTTGATGTCATCCAAGCTAAAAATGAGCAAGCTAGATGATAACGCAACCGCCTTACTCAAAGCCTTAGAAGAACAGTTTCACAAACGTGATTCTGCGGTAAGAATGAATAGCATTCCAAGAGACCTTGAATCTGTACTGTCTGCTGGGCTCATCACTTCTAACTTCCCTAAACAGGGCGAGGGGCATATCGATACTCCAGTGCTTGTGGTAAATACTGCTCTAGAATCTCTTGCTCGAAGAGTTGATGGCAGCAGAACGTCAGCCAGAAGACAAACTGCAACATCTGTTATCGAGAGTATTAAAAAAACACCTGATGAGATTAATTAAGCTTTAAGACCAGATGCAGGAGTGGCATATACAACCCCTTCTGCATTACGACGTTTGATCAAGCCATTCAACTTCCGCCCACCAGCCCATACCCACCTAACAAGCTGGGCGGGTACTTCACCATGAACCTGACGATTAACCTTCCTGCGCAAAGTCGAACACTGCAACGCACCGGAGCCTAAGTTGTAAGTGAACGATACCAACGCATCAAACTGGCCATCGGTAAGGGGAACTTTGATCAACCGCAGAACAGCACGTTCAGCTGATTTGACATCTATCCGAAGTAAGGCCTCTGCTTCTTCCTGGCTGATTTTTTCGAACGATTCATGGTCACGAACCAAGTGGCCGTAACCAATCGTCGGGTAACCTGCAGGGCAGATATAGACCGTCGGGCTGAAGCCTTCGAATCGTTTGATTAGGTCTAGTCCTTCTTGGGTAACGTGGCGCATGTTATTGCCCTCTGGCTTTAGCTAAGGCTCGTTGGCCAAACCAAAAGCTCATTACTGCTGCAAATAATGCTTGTGTTTCTGGGTCCCAGATTTGTGGCAAAGCGATGACGAAATCTAGGCCTTGATCGAAAACCAATACATATAACGCGCAGATTTTTATGGCGGTGAACAATAGGAAAAAAGCGTAAGTGATCACCGGTCGTACCGATGACCTAAGACCATCGACCCACTTAATACCCGATGGCTGGCTGTCGTGTTTCAGCAACGCAAGGCTTTCATTGATATCAGCATTGACGGTAATTTCTTCTAGCCGTTGGTTATGACCAAGGCGCATTTTCTCCATCTGTCGATCGAGAATCTGTAGCTCGTGTTTGCGGTCTTGTTTGTCTTGCCAGATATTCAGCAAGTCTGGAAAGGCACTGGAAATAAAGCCAAGCAGGCTACCTAATAATGTGAGCATTTTATTGTCCTCCGAACAGTTTTAATTTTATGGCTGCGCCTAGCAGCAAGGTGGCGAGAATGCCTGTGGTGGCAACTTTGATAGTGGTTTGCCATGCGGTACGCCGGGCATCACGCCAAGCATCCAACAAGTCTCGAAGCTCTCGAATATCCCTAGCGGCATGGCCGTTTTCTAAACCTAGATGTGCTAGTACACGTTCGGCGCCACGCTCTGCGGCGCTATTCAACAAGCTTTCAAACTCATCTTTCGGCACAACCACCATGCCGTTTTCTTTTTCTTTGGCTGGTGCCATTTACAATCTCCTAAAATGGTCGCTCTTTGCCATCCATGGCAACGCGACATACCGTATGTCCTATACATAACGAAACCGCCCCATGGGCGGTTTCAAATACAACAATGTCTTATCAGTTATTGGGAACTTCAGCATCGCACCGGGTTTGCAACCCACTGGAATCTAGCTGGTGCTCAACACGGTTGATGACCCATTCGCCATTTACTGGATCGCGGATACCTGCAATACGAAGCTTTCCTTCGGCTTGTAGCTCGGGCCTGCCGAGTAATGTTAGCGATAGCGTAGCTGTACCTCTGAGTAAACTTTGTAGTTTGGCTGAGGCCGCCCTTGTCGCTTCTTGTGCATCGTTGTAGGTATGGCGAATGGCAAAGACAGGCTCGCCATCACCGACCAATACACTCTGTTTTTCCGCCGTGTCATTGTCGTGCCAGTTGTTACGTTCCGCTTTATATGAGCCACTTTGTATCGACCTATTTGAGGTGGGATAAACAAAAAAATCCCACACTGCTTAGGGGGTAATAATCTCCTGCTGCAGAGCGGGATAGCTCGGTCCCTTACGATTTCAGCGATCGTCTACTGTTGGTTGTGGGCTGTACTCAAATGGCAGTTTCAGCGGTATCTGTTCTTCATTATCGTAGTAACGCCTCAGCTGAGAGCTGTAGTGGTTCTCGATAGCAT
>Ga0233436_1001846_pt1 | contig 16270 bp, 21 predicted proteins | sample SI_122_August201_2_FD_182723 | JGI IMG/M metagenome (GOLD analysis project Ga0233436, IMG submission 182723) | Seawater microbial communities from Saanich Inlet, British Columbia, Canada - SI_122_August2016_150_MG | ecosystem: Environmental > Aquatic > Marine > Inlet | place: Canada: British... | reverse complement strand
GAAAAATGTTTCAAATTCATTGAGTGTACGAGGGTAGTCAATTCCAGCTATTGGTGTTTGTTTGGTGCTCACTCCTCAAAACACTACATATAGGGGTTACTCACGTCAAGTGCATAGCCCGCTTCATCTATAAATTTTTGCTCCCGGTCCGCCTGATTGCGCAGGCGTTTGTGGCCGCTGGAAAGATTATCTATTCCGTCTGGCAGATATTGACCGGAGATGTTTCCCTGCTGGATGGATTGAAGGCCATTGGCGGAGCTGTTTTTGATTTTCTGGCAACACCGTTCCGGTGGGCGCGAGATGTCATCAGCGGAGTCTGGAACTTCATCACCTCAGTCTTTGATGGAATGGTTCGATTCTTTGTGGCTGCCGGTGAGCGTATCGTCAATATTTTCTTGAACCTGCCGCTTGTCAGTACGTTGCGGAATCTCTTTTCGACTGTGAGGAGTTTCTTCTCCGGCGACATGACCTTCTTCGAGGCCGGGAAAAAGATGCTCGTCACACTGGGTGAAGGCATCTGGTCGGCGGTTACCTATCCATTCCGCATGTTGAAGAACGCTCTCGGCAAGCTTCGAAGCCTGCTGCCGTTCTCCGATGCCAAGGAAGGCCCACTGTCGACGCTGACTGCATCAGGCAAAGCCCTGCTCAAAACACTGGCGGATGGAATGCTTTCCACGTTGGCATTGCCTGCAAAAGTGTTCTCCTTTGCGGCTCGTGGAGTTCTGTCCGCACTGTCTGGTGTCTGGAACGGGCTCAAATCTGCTGGCCAGACCGCCATGAGTCTGCTTGCTGCTCCCTTTAGAGCGGCAGGCAATCTCTGGGGTTCACTGGTTGATGGTGCCGGAGCGATGGTATCCAAGGCTGGAGGGATGATCAAAGGCGCTTTGAGCAATCTCATCCCGGACCTGTCTCTGCCGGATTCATGGAGCGGTATATGGAACAAACTTTCCGCCAGTGCGACTGCGGTCAAACAGGCATTCACATCTACCTTCAGCGGACTTAAAAACATCATCGGCTCCGGGATTTCGGCCGTTGCCGAAAAAGGAACAGCCCTCTGGAGCCAGGTTAAATCCGGTGTGGGCGGTGTCATTCAGTCAGTAAAGCAGAAAGCCTCAGGTCTGCTCGGCGGCGCATGGAATAGCATAACTTCACTGTTTTCCTCTTCATCGGCTCCGGAAGCCAAGGCTGCCCCCAGATTACAGACCGTTTCTGCCAAACCATCTGTCGTTCAGCAAAACGCCGGTCGATTTGCTCTGATCCCGAGTCTGGAAAAAAAGCTGATCCCAACCGTGTTCTCCGCCATGCTCCTGCTTACGCCGGTTATGGCTTCCGCAATGCCGGTCGTGAATGCAGGGCCAGCTGGAGCCTCCGACATTACACCGAAAATTCCGGTAAGTAACCCTTATCAGTTCCCGAATGCCATTGCGGCTCCTTCAGTTCCGCCGGTGACCATTGCCGGGCAGATCGCCCCCTCGATGGGGATGATTCCCGCGCTGAGTATTCCGGCTGATGTCAGAGCTTCCTTGGATACGGTCGGGACCGGCATGTTGCAGGAGGTCAATGCCTCTTCGGTAATGCAGCCGGAACTGCATCCGCCTGAAAAGCTGGCAGCTGCAAGAACGAATTCGTTTGTGTCATCGTCAGCGGGCCAGCAGGAAGGCCCCGATATGGCCAGCCTTCTGGAGGCACTGTTGAACAAGCTCGATACGCTTTCCGAACGGCCGGTTGAGGTATCCGTGGCCACTCACATCGATGGCCGTCAGGTGGCCGAGGCGGTCTACAAGGATCTCCGGGAACGAAAAATCAGAAACTATGAAACCCTGTGAGGCAAACGATGAAAAGAGTGTTTATTTGCAGCCCCTTTGCCGGGGACATTGAAAGAAACGTTGAAGTGGCCAAAAAGCTGTGCCGCATGGCCATGGATCAAGGCTATGCGCCATTCGCGCCACACCTGTTGTATCCCCGCTTTGTCGATGACCACGATCCGGAAGAACGCTCCACCGGTATCAGTTGCGGGCTCGCTTACATGCAGACCTGCTCTGAAGTCTGGGCGTTTACCGGAAACGGTATTTCCAAGGGGATGCAGCAGGAGTTGTCCCATGCCAGAGAGATCGGCAAGACGATCGTTGAAATCCACGAGGTTGAATGATGGCTTGGGACCGACAACCGATAAAGGGATATCTGGTCGATGCCGATACCGGCGAGCGACTGGAATTCCAATACAACCCCAACAACATCAGCGATGAAAAATCGACCAGTTATGCCGCCATCAAAATTCCCGGCATGAGTCACCCGCGCTACCAGTATGTGGCCGGTGAACCACGCCGGATCACCTTCAAGATCGAATTGTTCAAGGGTCCGGTGAAACAGAAAGTTGACTGGCTACGTTCCCTGCAATATCCGGAGCACGCTGGAAGCATGCTCAAGAACGCGCCGCACCGGGTCATTCTCATTTTCGGCGATCTCTATCCGGGCGTTACCTGCATTGTCAGACAGGTGAAGGCCCGCTTTTTCGGACTCTTCGACCAGACCAATCTCGCTCCCCAGCGGGCCGAGGTGGATATATCCCTCGAAGAATACGTCGATCAATCGGTCAACTGGTCGGAGGTGCGCTCATGATCGGCAAAGACTCCAGATACGCAAAATGTCTCCGGTACAGAGACAGCGATGGTGATTCCCTTGGCATGCGGTTTCCGATCGACACCTCACCAAGATTTGATGACATATTCCATACTGTGACCGACGGTGACCGAGTCGATCTGCTGGCTCATAAATATCTGGGAGAAGCAAAGCTCTGGTGGATCATCTGTGACTACAACGACATCTTCTTTCCGATGGAACTGACGCCCGGAACAGTGCTTCGCATCCCTTCCATGGATCACGTTAGCATGCACATTCTCGACTGAGCCCCGACACTCCATCAGCTCTTCCGGTATGTAAGCAGTGAACTGCAAACAGCCGGAGACGTGCATGGAACTCGATACATTCAAACCGACATTTCTGATTCAGATAGAGGGCAAATCGCTCTCCAAAGATATCACTCAGGAGATCACTTCTTTTGTCTTCACCGACAATGAAGAGGAACTGGATGTCCTCGAGCTGTCCATCACTAACCGCAACCTGCAGTTTGTAGATGACTCGCTTTTTCAGGAAGGCAACGAGATCATTGCCCGGTTCGGTTATGTGGGAAATCTCTCTCCACGCAAGAAGGCCGTCATCAAGGACATCGATTACGATTTCCCTGAAAATGGCGACCCCACCATCCGTATCAAAGCCTACGACAAAGGCTTCAAGCTGGCCGGAAAAGAAAACCAGAAGGTCTGGCAGAAACCTGCGCCGGGCATTCTCTACTCCGAAATTGCCGAGCAGATCGCTTCGGCCAATGGCCTCAAGCCGGTCGTGACGCCCACCAAGGGCTACCATCTTCGCGTAACCCAGAGCAATCAGTCTGATGCCGTCTTTCTCAAAGAACTGGCAACCAAGGCCCGTGACCGGGATGGTCAGGGTGTCAGCGGCTACTCCTTTTTCATTCAGGACGATGAGCTCCATTTCCATCCAAGGGAACTGGAACAGGCTCCGCTGCTAACGCTGGAATATTTCACCGACCGTAAAGGCGTTCTGCGCTCTTTCAGACCATCCACCCAATCACAGGGAGCCAAAGGTGCCGGGGTCGAAACCAAATCAGTCGGAGTCGATCCCCGCAAGAAGGATGTGGTTGAGCACAAGGCCAACAACGCCACAACTCCCGAACGGACTTCGCTGGGCAAGCAGACTTATCTGGTGGATGGCAATACGGGTGAAGGCAGTTTCAAAGAACAGGAGACCGGACAGGTCGTTCCCGCCTACGAGCGTTCCGAAGCCTTTCATGAAGAACCGGCACAGGAGCCTGCTCAGGATACAGCCGAAGGCAAATTCCGAGAGGCCGAACTCAAACAGGTGGAAGCCACTGCCGTCACCATCGGCATTCCGTCTCTGCGGGCCAAAAAGAACCTCGAAGTGAAAGGTGTGGGCCGGAAGTTTTCCGGCATTTACTACTGCCACTCGGTTCGCCATAGCATCGGTTCATCCGGCTATTCCTGTGAGATCAAACTCAAAAAGAACGCCCTTGGCAAAGGTGCCGGAGACAAGTCCGCCCAGACCAAGGGAAAACCAAACGATAAAGAAGCACCGGCAACCCCGCAGAATGAGCCACCGTCACTTGTGACCATCAATGCGGATTCCGGTGCTGTTTCTTAGGAGGAACCATGGGAGATCTGAGTAAAAATTTCAGCCGTTCCGAATTTGCCTGCAAGGGAACCAACTGCTGCGGGCATTCGGCTCCGGTGCATCCTGAACTGATTTCGGCGCTTCAGGCTTTGCGCGATCATTTGAATCTACCGCTGAGCATCACCAGCGGCTTTCGCTGCAACCGGCACAATGAGTTTGTTGGCGGAGCCGCCCAGAGTTTTCACACCTTGGGCATGGCAGCCGATGTGGCCTGTCCGGATGGACTAACAGCCGAAGACCTGGCTCAGGCGGCGGAAACCATACCTGCCTTTCAACAAGGCGGCATCGGAATCTATTCGTCATGGGTCCATCTCGATGTCCGGACAACCGGGAAAGCGAGGTGGCGCAATGACTGAGTTTCAGAAAACCGTCACCGTAGGCTCGGGAATCGGGCTGAACGGGCCTTTGCAGTTTGAGCTGCTGCCCAATGGTCGCAGCGCCCGGCTGATCAAAGACTACAAAGTCAGGATCACTGGCAGCCGAACCATTAACGTGCCTGCCGGATTTGAAACGGATTTTGCCTCCGTACCTCGTCTGTTCTGGCGAATCGTGCCTCCATGGGGACGCTATTCACCGGCAGCCGTTGTGCATGACTTTCTCTATCACACCGGACTGGTGACCCGGGCGGAAGCCGACCGCATCTTTCTCGGCCTGATGACCAAGCTCGGTGTTCCGGCATGGAAGCGTCGGCTGATGTATTGGGCTGTCCGTGTGGGTGGCTGGATGGCTTGGAATGACAGCCGTCGGAGGGAAAGCAGCCATGCTTGAAACCTCCGACAAACAGACTGAAGAACGCTATCGCAATCGCTGGTACGGCAAGTACCGGGCTTTTGTCCGAGACAATAACGATCCGGAACGGCTCGGAAGAGTCCGCCTCGAAATCCCCGCTGTGTTAGGTACGGGCCGTGAAAACTGGTCGGACTGGGCTTCTCCCTGTTTTCCCTATGGCGGCAATGATGATTGCGGGATGTTCCTCGTGCCTGAAGAAGGCGCTTCGGTTTGGGCCGAGTTTGAAGGCGGCATTGTTCAATATCCGATCTGGACCGGAGTCTGGCTCGCGGGAAGTAATCCCGGGGAGCAGCCGGAAGAGTCCAAGCGCACCTGCGGCAACGCCTTCTGCCATGACTGCGAGGACAAACTGGAGCACCAAAGCAATCCCCACGACAATCTCGAACACCAAAAATATCACGGCCACCCGGAATACTACTGCCCGCGTTTCAAGGTACTAATGAAGACCGAAACCGGGCACACCATTCTGGCCGATGACCGTGACGGTGATGAACTGATGCGCCTGATAGACCGGGCCGGTCAGATCCTCACCATGGAAGCCAAGGTCAAACCGGCAATGCAGAGCGGCAATGCCCTGAGACGCGGGACCAAGGATGCCGAGAAAGGCGACCAGCTCGATATCGCATCACAGATTGTCGGATCGAAAGCGAGAATTCAACTCACCGACCTTTGCCGTCAGCAGCTGCTGCTGGAGGCATGGCAGGACAAGGAAAAGATCCACGTCCTCTCCTGCGACAAAGGCCGTTCCCGCTGGCAGAAGATTCTGATCGATACCACCAAAGGCCGGGAAAAGGTTCACATTTGGGGACTCAACGGCACGCAGGAAATCCTGATCGATTCCACCAAGGGCACTGAACAGATCCGCCTGACCGACAAGGCCGGACAGGTGGTCAGAATGAACGCGGCTCCGGGAACGGAAAGTATCAGCGCAACCGACAAGGCGGGAAGCCTCATTTTCATGGATGGTGTCATCGGCAACATCATCATCAAATCTACAAACCAAGTATTGATTAACACATAAGGGAAAGTTGCATGAGTGATTCAAATCAACCCGGTCTGACTGCATCGGAAGAGATGCTCGCCAGAACCTTCGACACATGGCGTAAGGAATTTCGAGGGATTCTTGAATCCCACCGCCGTGAAATTCAGGACCGGCTGGAGAAGATCGAACGGGAAATCGAAAAGAAATCCGACAAGGAGAACGTCGAGGTGCTGGTTCGCGGCATCAATTCAGACCTGCACCGCCACGCCGAAGAGATTGACCGGCTTCACTCCCGGGTCAGCGGCAAGGTGGGTACGGAGACCATGTGGAAAATTGTCGGGCTGACACTGGGAATCGGCACCGCTGTCGGTGGGCTTGTCGGCTATCTGATCAATTTGACCTTGAGGTTGAAACCATGAGCGGACCACAGGCACGTCTCGGAGATATCAGCAGCCACGGTGGTGTGATTATCACATCTGCTGTCCGAACCATGGTGAACGGTATTCCGGTGGCTCGCATGGGTGACCTGCACGTCTGCCCAATCCCCGGGCATGGCGTTACACCTATTGTGACCGGGAGTATGACCACCATTACCGAAGGCAGCCCCAACGCCAGAATCGGTGACATAACCGCCTGCGGTGCGCTGATTGTAGCGGGCAGCCCGAACACTATAGACAACTGAGGAGTCTTGCATGCCGGAAGAATCAACCATACCGACACACCCATACTGGGACGTTTTCCCCAAACTGGTCCGCGTCTCTACTTCTGAATGGCCGCAAGCCATTCCGCTTTCTATTCGGGGTACTGTTGAATCGCCGGTTTTCGAATCATCCAACAGTGATGTGGCGGAAGTGGATGAAGTCGGAAATGTGATCTGCGGTATGCAGCCCGGCGCTGCCATTGTCATGGTCTGGCACTCGGATGACCGGGGAAGTGTTCGCCATGTTCAGGTTGAAGTGTACGGCACGCCAATGGGCGGAGGAGAAATGCCCTCATGACCGAACAACTCGACATTCCGGCTTATTGGGAGATTTATCCTCAGAGCGTCCGACTCTCGCTATCCTATTTCGAGCAGCGGATACCTGTTTCAGTTCGCGGCAGTGGTTTGAGCCCGCAATTCATTTCATCCAATCCGGCCGTGGCCTATGTGGATGACGATGGCTCTCTGGTCAGCGGAATGCAGATTGGCAATGCCATGATCATGGCTTGGGATTCAGATGCCCGGCAGAGTTTGCGCCATTTGAATGTAGAGGTTCGAGATCCCTCGTGGTTCGCCAATCATCCCGACTTCCTGCTCGATCTGGGCACCAGTGTTCATCTTGTCGGCTCTGTTGTGGATGCCCTCAATGCCCGGCCGCTCGCAGGCGTTTTGGTGACCATACGGCGCAGTGAGGAAGGTCCGATCGTGGCGCAGCAGATCACCGATGCATCCGGGCAGTATGAAATGGAGCTGTTTGAAGGACTCTATGTCTACGAGGCAAGCACCCCCAACTATATCGACGCCCATGGCCTGCTGAACGTCCTTGAATCAGGAAGTTCCGGCCAGAACATCGTGCTCTCTCCGGAGCTCAACGGACAGGTGGCCCGCATCGTTCTGCAGTGGGGACTCAATCCTCGGGATCTTGACTCTCACCTGCGCGGTCCCCAACCGGGTGGCGGCACATTTCACGTCTATTACTCTACTGATTATGTGCAGGATTGCGGGGAGCTGGATGTGGACGACACCTCATCTTACGGGCCGGAGACCATCACCATGCACCGGCTGGTGGCCGGAACCTATCGCTACAGTGTTCACGACTACACCAACCGGAACTCGAGCACCAGCACGGGGCTGGCCGGATCGGGCGCGACCGTGAAAGTGTTTTATTACGACGGCCGGGAATACACCTTCAATGTGCCCAATCAGCCCGGGACCGTCTGGAATGTATTTGAAATCAACGGAACCACCGGAGCGATCACCGCCCTCAACCAGATGGAGTTTGAGTCGAATCCGGGCAGCGTAGGAATTTAGGAGAACACTCATGGTATCCATAGAAGAACCTCTGGCCGGAGCCGTGGTCGAACAGACCGATTCCGGTGAAAATCATTTCATTCTCAGAGATATGGCTATCCAGCTTGCGGGCATCAAAACAGAAATCGCAGGTATGAAGGCCATTATCGAAGCTTCTCACAATGCATCGGAAGCATTGAAACAGCAGGCACAGGAGGCGCTGGAAGCACACATACAGAACACACAGGATTATATGGATCAGGTCACGACCGAACCACCGCTGGATTTCTATCCCTTCGTCGAATTGCCTGTGGGCACCTTAACCCGGGATCTGCCGGACGGCAACCGTCTCTTTACCTTGTCTGACGGCATGATTCTCAAAACCAATGATGATCACTCCATTTCGGTCATTGTCGATGGCGAGCCACATGTCGTTACTCCCGGACCGGCAACCTCTGTGGAGGTCAGTCCCGGCCGCATCTATGAACTGGTGCCCGAATGGATTGAGACTACGCTGGAACAGGCCGGAATCGAGGGGCTCCCGATCTCAGCCCAAGTGGATCAACTGACCGAACATCGGTTCAGCGTCGAGTTTGCCCCTTACAGGCTGCTGCTCGACCAGCAGATGAAAACGCTGTCCGTCATCAATCCCTCCGGCAGCATCGATATCCTCGGCATTGCCCGAATTGAAGGTGTCGGAGAGGCCATCACCGTCCGCATTCTGTCCGATGGAGCCAAAGGCTTCTCCTGCGAGAACAGTGGTCATGGCGGCCTGATCGAAAGTGGCGGCACCATACATCTATCCATGAAAAATGGCCCCAGTTTGATTATTCGTTTCCCGGGTGACGGCTCGGGTGAAAATGACGGTTCCATCGCCTGTCAGGGGCTCTGCAACCTTGAATGTGAGGAGCGTGATCTATGAACTACGATTTTTTCGGTACGGGGCTGAAATTCCCTTTGAACTTTCAATCCATATCCGGCGGAGCCGAAGTATCCACATCGACCTCACGGGAGCATGAACATATCCGGGAAAGCATCATTCAGATCCTCGGGACAAGACCCGGCGAGCGCTTTATGAATCCGGAATTCGGCTCGAAACTGAAAGATCTGGTGTTCGAGCAGAATGATGAAGTGCTCAAGGGGCTCATCCGGCATCATGTCATCGACGCGATCCGCCGCTGGGAAAAGCGAGTGGTCATCACGGACGTGTCGTTCGACGATTCCGTCCACAACAAAGATATCAACCAGCTGCCAGTCATCATTTCCTATCGGGTCATCCAGACCCAGGTTGAAGGAAACCTCGTTTACCCGTTCTTCCGGGAACTTCCTTAGACCTCCGACACTTCCAGCCAGCTTCCGGTAAGTAATCGGCGTGTGTGGAGTTTATCGCTCCGCTTAAAAAACGACGAACGAACCGGAGGCACAATGGGCCGCGCAAGTATTGAATATATCAACAAGGATTATGAATCGATCCGGCAGGAGCTGCTGGCCAAAGTGCCGCAGCTGACAGACCGCTGGACCGATTTCAATCACTCCGATCTTGGAGTCGTTCTGCTGGAACTGTTCTGTGGGGTTGGCGACATGCTGGCCTATTACCTTGATGCGCAGGCTGCCGAGGCATTTCTACCCACAGCCCGTCAGCGTCAGAGCGTGATAAATCTCTGCAATCTTATCGGCTATCAGTTGGATACGCCGGTCTCTTCTACCACCAGCATACGTTTTTCATTGGCCGCTCCGCTCGATTCTGACCTGCCGATTCCGGCCGGAACTCAGTGCCGGGCTCTGCTCGAAGATGGCAAGGCCGACTTTGAAACAGTGGATGATGCCTTTATCCCTCGTGGTGAACTCTCCGTCGATATTCACGCCCGGCAGGGAATCCGCAAATCCGAGGAGCTGGAAGCCACAGGAAAGCCTTGGCAGCGTTTTCACTTGAGCGGTGTTTCCATCGCGCAGGCAACCATCCGTGTTCTTCTCGATGATGATATCTGGAGTGAGGTCCGCCATTTTCAGGAAAGCGACGGTGGCAGCCTTCATTTCATGGCCGACACGGATGCATTGGATATTACCTCCATTCTCTTTGGCGACGGCCAAGCCGGAGCGGTTCCCGCCGTCGGAAAAACCATTTCAGTGAGCTGGCTCGAAAGTCTCGGAGCCAAGGGAAATATCGGGTCGGGCCGCATCACGCAGCTTCTGTCAGCCGTCTATCACGATGGGGCTCAAATCCCGCTGACCATCTCCAATCCAGTGGCAGCGACAGGTGGCTCATCCCGGGAAACCCTTCAGCATGCCCGCAATCAGGCTCCGGCTGAACTGCGCAGTCTCTGGAAGGCGGTAACGCTTCAGGACTATAAGGCGCTTGCCGAGGGCTATCCCGGTGTAGCCAAAGCCAAGGTGCTCGATACCAACGACTGCCAGAACATCCGTTATTACAACGTCCATCTGGCCATCGCGCCCAATGGTGGCGGTATGCCGTCCGGGCTTCTCAAGCGTGATCTGGCTGAATATCTGGAACGCCGCAAGGTGATCACCGTGGAGGTGAAGTTGTTCGACCCGGTGTACCGGCCCATCCATATCGATTGCGAAGTGTATGCATGGCCGGGCGAAGCCCTGGAAAATGTGCGCAGTCGAATCGAATCGGCGCTGGCGGATTTCTTCGGTTTCGATCAGGTGAACTTCGGACAGACCATCCATTCTTCCGATCTCATTGCCCTGATCGATGGTGTTCGGGGAGTCAGTCACATTCATCTCTATACGCCCAAGCTGGACGTGGAACTCGGGCGTGGTGAAATACCGGTTCTCGGCACGGTCAATCTCGACATGCGGAGGGCTGAATAGTGGCGGACTGGTTCCAGAACAATCTCATCGATCTCCTGCCACCGCTGTATGAGCACAAGGATGAATGCGGCGACCTTCGCTCTTTGCTTTCACTCCCGGCAGGTACGCTGGATGAGATCAAAGAGGCTATCGATAGATTCCCCGGCATCTTTGATGTGGAGCGCTGTGACGAGCGGTTTCTGCCCTTGCTCGCGTATCTGGTCGGCCACCGCTATGACGGCACGGACACGCCGGAAAACCAGCGTCGTCTGATCCGTGAAGCGGTCGAAATATACCGTCGCAAAGGAACCATCCCGGCCATTGATCGCAGCCTTGGGTCTGTCGGCTGGGAGGGGCATATCGAAGAAACCTTCCGCAGTGCCCTCCGTTTGAATTCCCGCTCCCGTTTGAGTTCGGCAAAACTCCCCGGGAATGTGTTCAGCCTCGGAGTGTATCGGGTTCACAGTCTTAACCTGGCTGAAGGTGTACGGGATGCATTGTCTTTTCATCACCCCGCAGGCACCCGGGCGTTTTTCCTGCAGTGGCTGGCAACGTTTCTGGAGATCGGGTCCGATCTGGAATTTCAGAACGCCGCCCATGTCCGCAGTGTAGTTCTGGCTTTTCTTGATGAAACCTTCGTGCTGGGGAGAAGCCGTCTCGGCTCCTGCCGCCATCTGACCAACAAGCAGCGGATATACGATTACCTGCAACTGACCAGCACCGTGGAGATGGTGCCGGAAATCGATCGGGCAGCCAACAAGGTCTCCCGTTTTCATGGTCGTCAAAACAGGATGCGCCTCAATCACAGGCCGCTCAACGAAAGACGGCTGGTGAACACCTCCATCCGCGAGGACAGGCTATCCTTCTGTAACCCGATCTATACCGGCAGAGATTACCTCAACGATATTGTCGAGTCTGGCTTCAACCTTTCAGCTGATCATCTCAACCGCCGCAAACTATCCTTTGCCGATGCGGAAACCCTTTACTGCTTCCAGCAGAAAGACCTCTTTTCAATTCTGCAGGCAGAGGCTTCGGAAGCTATCCAGAACAGACAGACCATGGGCTTTAACATCGAAGCGAGAAACCGGAAATGCTTCCAGCTGGGCCACTCACCGCTCAACGGGGATGTGGTCATCAATGCGATTCAGGGAGGACACAGCAGTGCGCTGCTCGTTGCCGCTGCCGGATGCAAAGCTGGTGTCACCGAAGCATCAGATCTGATCAACCGCTGGCGTCGGAGAGGGCCTGTATTCAAGCTCAACGCGAATGTACTCAACAACCGGACTTTGACCAATGCGAACCTCACCGGAGAACGGGCATCGCTTGAAGTCTATGTGGATACAGGTTCTCTCCAACGCCCACGGATTGTGCCTTTAAGCCTGAACCGACGCGCACTCAACACGACCTCTTTACGCCTCTCAGTGGACCGAACCCGACCGCTCCGAATCGGCCGGATGAAACTCAATCAGGCGGGTTTCCGGTTCACCGAACCTTCGTATCGCTGGCTGTTCCGTCAGCAGGATTTCAGCGAGGCACAGGAAGCCGCAACAGAGAGTGCCGTGAACAAATACCAAGTAACCCAATGGCCTGTTTAAGGAGAGATTATGGCAATTCACTTATACCTCGATGAACAGTTGACCCAGCAGATTTCGGAAGGCGACTTCAGCAATCCGGATGCGGACAACTACAACGGCACAGATGGAGAAATCAAAGACCGGCAGATTTTCGTGGCCAATGAACAGACCACGCTCGCCGCACCGATCGATGACGTCCAGACCGATATAGAACTGACTGAACCGCGATTTGCCGATGCGGAATACATCGTGATCGGCACCGAGCAGATGCAGATTCTTTCCGGAGGCGGGACCGCCTCTCTGACCGTAAGACGTGCTGTCGCCAACACCGTACCTTCATCTCATGATGCCGATGCGCCGGTCTATTCCGGGTACGACTATACAGGGCTGGTGGTGGACCCGATCGACGAGTTCGAAACCGATGAATCGGTCTGGTACAAGCTCGCGCTCACGCAGGCCGAACTCGATGCCGCCACCCAGAGTGCTCCGCTCAACCTCGGAGCCAAGACCCACAATCAGACCATCTCTTTCTGGCGTCGCTGCACGGTGCTTTCGGGCACACCCGTCCAGAACAAGATCGATATCAAGCTGCGCCTCACCGGAACAGAGAACCCCGTTTTATAAGGAGTGAACCATGGCTTATCAAAGTATTCAGGGAACCGCCAGCGGCCGATTGGACCTGCTGAACAAGATCAAAGATTTTCTGGTGACAACCGTCGGCTGGACATTGCATGACGATCAGTCCGCCGATGCCCGGCCATACTATGTATTCAAATCTGCCGGGGAATCCGGAGCGGAAGATATCTATCTGCGCTTCCAGATCGGACAGAGCTCCGGTCGCATTGAAGTGGCCGCTTTCCAGTATTGGGACAACACCACCCAGACCGCTGTCAATGAAGGGTTCTCCAGCAGTTACAACTATCTCCGGGCCGAGGACACCGCCGATTTCATTTACTGGCTGTATGCCGACCTTGATCATGTATTTGTCGTCAGCAAGATTGTCTCGACCTATTACGGCCATTATAGCGGTTCCATAAAACGGTTCTGGTCTTCGGCCGTCGCCATAACCCAGACCGCGATTGTCAACGGCAGCGCCGTGGTGGCACAGGTCAACGACGCATCGATCTTCACACCCGATCAGCATTACATCATCAAAGACGACGCCAATATCGAGCGGGTAAAGATTCTCGCCATCGATACGGTTGCCACGCCCAATACCGTCACCATCGAAACGCTCGTCAGCGATTATGTGGCCGGGGCCAAAATCGGCGAAGACCCGCAGCCGGTGATCACCGGCTACTACAACATGCCGAACACTTTTTACGCCGTGAACAAGTTCGACGGCTGGACTTCCGCCAGCGGACAGCGCGGCCGTTGCGGGGCCGCCCATGGCAACCTGCAAAGCGATACCGATCCGGAACGTCGCTACGACACCACCATTCTTTTCCCATGGCTGGTCAGCATGAATGGTGCTGACAGCTATCAGGAGCTGCGCGGGGAACTCATCGAAATCTATGCCACCGGCGGAGCCAACGTGGCCTCCGAGGATACCGTCGAAATCGGCTCGGATTCCTATCGGGTATTCAACCTCTCCGGCGGCGGCTGGTGTGCGATTAAGGAGTAAGGCTCATGGCTGTTGTTAAAGGACAAATCAAAACCACAACCCAAGTGAAAGGTCAGCGCATTCCGCAACCGTTGGCCAATTTAAACAAGGGAACGGCTTTCAAGATGACCGGGAGGATTCGCCGTGGCCGCGCATAAGGGAGCAATCATTCGACCTGCCGTTATCCGGGGCATTCGCAGACCCGAATTTCAGCTCAATTTACCGGCTGTGCGGGGAGCCTATTTCGACCTGTTCGGCCCCCGAGATCAAAGGCGCACCATCGTGATTCAGGCGGATGCCTCTGTCAGGGCTTCAAACCAGCGTTCAACGGTGGCTGACCATCAGGTCATTGTGGCGGGCCGCATCGAACGGGATGCCGATACCTGGCTATTCATCCCGCAGGCATTTGAACAGCTGGCTTTTGCCGCCGTTCGGGTGACGCATCCCCGGCAGGCAATGCTGGATACAGCATTCAGGATCAGCGGTTCCCGGGCATTGACGGCCGATACCGCCCAACATCTGGAGCAGCAGTTTGGCCGTTCCGCTGACGCGGGGCTGACCATTTTCAATGTGATTATCAACGAAGAACACGAGATTCAAACATAAGGAGAAGACCATGGCATTGGGACTCATAGTCAAATCAGGCCGTGTATTGACGGCAAAGCTCCTGATGGGACAGGCAGTGGAAGGCATAACCCACTGCGCCATCGGGGATGGAGATGAAACATTCACAGAACCGCAGAATCCGCCCGCGCCGGATATCGAGCAGGCTGCACTTAAAAACGAGCGTGCCAGAAAGCGATTCTACAAACGGACCTTCCTCAAGGAGGATGCCGAAGGTGCGCTGGTGGTCAATGGTGTCCGCTATCTGGAAACCGGAGAAGAGACCAACACCATCGGCATATTCTTTCGCTTTGATGAGGCCGAAGCCAACGGCATCACCATCCGCGAATACGGCTTTTTCGGCGGCGACGTCGAATACGTGGCCAGCGTGAGCGGCGATCTGGCCATGGGCGGCGTGTTCCATCAGGACACCAATCCGGTCGGTGAGGTGCTCCGCCCGGGCTACCTGTACGAAGTGAAGAACATTCCAGATTTCAACAAGATTTCCGATACCCGCGTGGAGTTGGTCGGGATCATCAAAATATAACCGGAGGTAAAAGAGATGAGTATTTCAAGAGATACATTCGATCCCGCCAAGAACTACAAACGCATCCGCTATCATCAGGATCGGGATCTGCTTGATTCCGAGCTCAATGAACAGCAGGAACTGATCAACCTCGAGCGTCGCAAGATTGCCGATATCCTTTTTAAGGAGGGATCGATTCTGAGCGGTCTAGATGTCACGGTGCAGGATAACGTGCTTACCCTAACACCCGGCATGATCTATATCGACGGCCATGTGGAAGCGGTCGCCGGAGCCACCTTGACCTATGATCCCGCCACCACCAGCGGTGCGGATTATGTTTATGCCGAGCTGCTCAAATACAATTACGGCTACACGCAGGACCCGTCACTGATCAACCCGGCCACCGGCGAACCAACCGGCGAGCGTGAAAAGTGGGTTCTGGCCCTGAAGACTACTGATACCACCGGTCTGACGCTTCCCAACAACGTGACCGAGCGCAAGGTGGTTCCCATTTACAAATTCGACCGGGATACCGGCGATGTCACGGCAACGGTGCAGGAAAAATCCAACCTCTACCTGCGTGATTTGTTGGGCACGCTTCCCGGCAGCCGGATTACCGTTTCATCCATTACCGAAGATCAGCTCTCCTTTGCCGCCGCAGAAGGACTCAATTCGCTTTTGCAGAACCTTGCCGAACGTACCTTCGATCAGGCGGGCAGCTATCTGGTCAGTGGTTTCGACAGCTTTATCGGCTCGGTGGATGATACCGATGTCGAGGTGATCACCAACGCGGGCCGGGCCTACATTCAGGGTTTCCGTCATCAACGGGATCTACCCACCTCCACGCTGGTTCCCAAGTCGGTGGCCATCAAGTCGGTGCGTGGTGAGCAGAAGACCTACAACATCAGCCAGCGCCGTTACCCGGTTAACTCCACACCGCTGAAAGAGACCACACAGGTGGAAGCCATTGTGGAGATGACCGCCAACGTGACCCGTGGCTCGGTCGGGGGCGGTGAGGATCTGCTCGATCCCAATCCGGTCGTGGATATTCTGGAGGTCAGTCAGGGTGCCACCATTTTTCAGGAAGGCATCGACTGGCAGCAGTCCGGCAACCATGTGGACT
>Ga0233436_1001842_pt1 | contig 16281 bp, 9 predicted proteins | sample SI_122_August201_2_FD_182723 | JGI IMG/M metagenome (GOLD analysis project Ga0233436, IMG submission 182723) | Seawater microbial communities from Saanich Inlet, British Columbia, Canada - SI_122_August2016_150_MG | ecosystem: Environmental > Aquatic > Marine > Inlet | place: Canada: British... | reverse complement strand
CCCCCTAGATAATCATTATGTTTAAAGGTATGTTCCAAACGTCTGGAAGATAAGCGATTGGTGCTCCATTCACCACCAACCAAAACATTAAGTCTTTCCGAGTTTATACAACATATCAAATATCTTATCTAACTTGCTATTGATTTGCTTGGTGATTTGGTGCATTTCACTTTTACCATTTTTGATTGACTCGGAATTATGAGCAATCTGTTGTCCGTGTAATGCCACATTCTTCTCGATACCTGAGACGTAACTTATCATACCTATCACTAACACTGCGGTAGTTAATAGGTGTGATATGTTTATTGTTCGGCTTAAATGCCAAGGCTCTGTTTTCTTTTCCATTCATTAGTCCTTATTCTGTTATTTCTATCCAATTAATAATATCTTCATTCCAAGTATAATTCTTATCATCATCTGGGTAAGGTACTGGTGCTTCATATCTACAAGTGGTTTCATTTAATATCCACGAATTATAAGGTTGAGGTGGAATAAAAGCATCTCTTGTTTCATCATAAATAAACCCTATTCCAGCGTAATTCTTTCTAATTGTGGCGTTGTAAGATGTTTGTTTCCAAATGCCCCCGTGAAGTTGTGTTAAGAAATCAATACCTATTTGTTCTTGCTCGTTATCATCAGCATCAGTGATAACTTCATTATTAACTACAGATACCCTGATTACTATATTGTTTTTATCTAACTCTGTGAAGTGTGCCATAATTTATCCTGTGTAAGAACCACTACCATTAAAGGTGAGGATTGTATCTGAGCCTGAAGTAGAAACAGACGGAGAACCAGATGTTGTGCCTGTATAGTTAGAAGTAGGCATACGAAGGATAACAACACCTGAGCCACCTGAGCCACCGTAACAAGTATCACAACCTGTTCCACCGCCACCGCCACCTGTATTAGCAGTACCTGCTGAACCATTTCCAGAAGCTCCCGAACCGTTACCGCCACCACCTGAACCACCCGTTGATGAGCAAGATTGACCACCGCCGCCTCCACCGCCACCTCTTGTTATAGATGAACCTGAGATTGAAGATGTTTGACCATTACCGCCGTTTCCTGTAGCACTTGTTGTAGAATTAATACCTGCTTGACCTGCACCGCCACCGCCACCGCCTGAGCGGAGACAAGAGCCAGACTCACTATTATTACCAGCACCGCCTCCATAACCTTGTCCTGCTGTACCTGCTGTGGTTGCTGAAGTGTATTCTGAACCATTACCACCACTTGAGCCACCTGATTGTCCTGCTCCAATCTGCCAACCACCTGCTCCACCACCAGTAGATGTAACAGTAGATATTCCTGTACCGCTAATACTACTACTAGAACCACTGTTAGAAGTTGCATTTGTATTCGTACCTGCACCGCCTGCACCAATGCTTACTGTGTAAGTAGTGCCTCCGACAAACTGTAACGCTGTCTCTGATGAGCCTCCTCCACCTGATGTTTCAGAAGCATAGGAATTACGATAACCACCCGCACCACCACCACCCGAGCGGTCTTTAGCTGTACCACCACCACCTGCGATTACTAAGTATGAAACAGTATAGCTTGAACTAGCACCGTAACCATCAGATAAACTAATAGCACCACTAGCTACACCGAATAAATCTCTAACTGCTGAACTGCCCATATTGATACTAGCAGTTCCCGAATTACCTAACTCAACATTTACATCATTAAGGGATATATACCCACTTGATTGTAAAGCCATAAATTACTCCCTTATTAAGAAGGTGTGCCATAAGCAGTTACATTACCTTTAGCAATTATATTGCCAGAAGAATCACAACTCATAACATTTACGCCATTAATATAGAATCTAATTGTAGCGGTGTCTATCTGAATGTAGTCGTTAGAATCTCTACCAACGTGAGTAATACCATCTCTTAAATCAGGCTCAATAGAGAAAGTAGTACCAGTCAAATCAAGACCAGTACCTGCTGTATAAGTAGTGTTGGTATCAGTCTTATTATCTAACTGTGTTTGAATAGCTGAGGTTACACCATCTAAATATCCTGCTTCTGTTTGTGATACTGAAGATGGTAGATGTTCATTACCTGCTGTTGTAGGGTGAGTGTAAACAGTATCTGTATCTGTAGGAACTACCCAAGTATTATCGCCTCGAAGGAATGTAGTGCCTGAAGCTGTACCTGTTGCAGATAACATTGCAATATCTACAGCATCAACTTGAATAGTCATTGCTCCATCACCCGAAGAAACTACATCACCACTATGGTTGGGGTGAGTATAAGTAACAATAGCTGTCCAAGCAGAGCCATTGTAATATTTAAGTTCACTAGAGGTAGTATTGTAATATAAGTCACCAGCTGTTAGAGCATCACCATCATTATCTAATGTAGGGTCGCTTGCTTTAGCACCTAAGTAAGTATCATCAAAGTTATCTGCTGCTAGTTCTGCTGCTGTTTGAGCTGTCTCTGCTGCTGTCTTAGCTGTTTCTGCCGCTGTCTTGGCAGTTGCTGCTGAAGTTGCACTACCTGCCGCTGCTGATGCTTGTGTTGTTGCGGTAGATGCTTGAGTTGTGGCTGTTGTTGCTGAAGCCGCTGCATTGGTTGCGGATGTACTGGCTTCACCTGCCTTAGTTGTGGCGGTAGTTGCACTAGTAGCTGCTGAGGTAGCACTTGTACTTGCTGCTGTGGCTTTTGTAGTTGCTGTCGTAGCTGAACCACTAGCACTTGTGGCAGAACTTGCTGCGTTAGTAGCAGAGGTTGCTGCGTTGGTGGCCTGTGTTGTTGCTGTTGTAGCTTGTGTCGTTGCTGTTGTTGCTTGAGTCGTAGCAGTAGTGGCCGATGTTGCAGCACTTGTAGCTGATGAGGCTGCTGCGGTTGCTGAACTTGCTGCTGCACTAGCACTCGAACTTGCACTTGTAGCACTAGAAGCCGCACTTACTGCATCTACTACTAATGACCAATAAGAAGTGTTAGTTAATAATATTCCTATAGCAGAAGCCGCAGTACAAATATAAATGTTGTTTAGTTGTGCAGTAGTCGTTGATTTAACTAGATCTCGCTGAACATAGGCTGCTGTAGTAGTGGTAGCATCAGAACCTTTATAAACACCAATCTCTTGAGTAATATCCAGATCACCTGCTGAATCAAAAGCGAATAACTTACTTGCTCTTACTGCGGCAGTACCTAATACTTCCACATCACCTGCATCTGTTACCGTAGTAGCAAACTTAACTGTTCTATCTAAAGCATCTTGGTGTTGTTGAGTTACGAAGGTTAGTCTATCTAGTGCATCTTCGTGAGTTTCTGCTGGGAAAGGATCGTTCTCTACATAGTCCGTTCCTTGAGTTAGTGTTAAGACTCTTTCAATAACTACTGAGTCTGCTGCTGTTAGTCCTGTGCCAAAGGTAACATTACCACCCGATGTTTCACCTGCATCTGATACAGTGTAGTCTGTAGTTAAAGTCTTTTGTACATCATTAACATAAACCTTCAAATCTGCATCTGCGAATATCTTAAATGTGTACGCAAATACGGTCTGTGACGATGACGCTGAATAACTTACTTTACTTGTTGTGCTTGATACTGCCATTTTTAACCTCTAATTGTTCATGATTATAACAAAATATCTATTGAATATTAGGGAAATTCGGCATTGCTCCGCTTCTTCCCATATCCTTTTTCATTCCCTTTATTCCTTTCTCGTAATAAGTATCTAAAAACTGTTTAGCATTCAAATCTCCAGTAGCATTCTTCAACTTCAATGCTGCTGCTAGAATGTCAGCTTCTTTTCTCTTATCACCGTTTGCAGATCTAAACTCATGCATCCAAGCATTTGATCCATATCTACGCATCATGTTACTTGATCTGCTAAGAATATCTTTTCCTTTCTTGGATTGGAGTGCTATAGCTTCTCTTTCATTAATCTGATCACCATGACCAGTTAGCATCTTACTGATAGCACTATTAATATCTATATTCTCTTGTGAGTACATAGCTTCATTCTTCATAGTTCCTAAAGCATGTGGCATATCTCCTGAATCAACTACTCTTAACCATCTTCCTAGGATGTTCTCCATGAAAGGCAAATCGTTATTTTCTTTTATGAAGGTTAATAGTTTATTGTTTACATCTTCCTTACCAAGATTAGATAATTCACCTAGGTCGATTCTATTCTCATAACCCATAACATTTCTAACCCAGTCAGGAGTATCTTTATAGAATATACGACCACCCATACTGCTCCAGATGTTATCTTGCCACTCTGTTGATCTAGCTTCACCACCAGCTTTTTGTGCTTGCTCACTAATTACATTCTCTTCTCTAAAGTAATCATAAGGGTTTCCGTTACCAACATAGTAATCACCAGCTTGTTGTAACATCTTAAATAGTGGCGAGAAAGATGGAGTTTGTCCTGCAGCATAGTCCATTAGTCCTTCACCAAACTCTCCAGTTCTTGTGGCTGGATGAGCCATAGGGGAATTAGTAAACATTTGCCATACATTACCACTGATAAATCTAGCTGTTTCATCTAGAGGAATAGTTAGTATTATTCCTTTTTGTACCCAGCTCTCTCCGTCTGGGCCTTGAACCTCAACAAGATCTAACGGTATAACAATATAGTTAGTCTTAATATAGTTTGATGTCATTCCCATGATTGTTGCGTTCTTGGCTTTATCTTCATCTGTTAATCCTACTAAGCCTTGAGCCATAGCAAACATCAAAGCTTTAGTTGCAAAAACTTGTTGGAATGTTGAGTTTAAATACTCAGCAGATCTCTTAGATGACTTCTTGCCAGTCAAAGGATCTCTTCTGAATGATTCCCAATCACCTCTCCAACCCTCTTTCATAGCATTAGAGAACATGAATAAGTTGTTATAAACTGAGAACGCTTCACCCTTTCTAAGAAAAGCAGGAGATCCTAACTGTACTCTTACAATGTGGGCGATTCTTTCTTTAGATAACTCTGGGAAGTATCTTTCCATCCATCTTTGACCACCAGCTTTATTCTGTGTTTCAACAAACTGTCCAAATATTCTAATACCATCAATCATTGTTCTAATAGGATGATGTATATACTCATTCCATGATGTTTTAGATTGACTGAATTGTGCTATTCTTCTTTCCATAGCCATAACATCAGAAGGCTCACCCCAAGGTTCTGCCACTGAGATTAGAGATCTACCACTTCTCATGTTACTAATTACTTGATTGGGTACACCAAAATATCTATGAACACCATCAACACCGCCTTTAGCCCAGAACGGAAGATAAGAAGCCCACTTAACTAGAGGGATTTCATCATACCAACCACGACTAGGCAAATTCTTAACAGTTCTTTGGAAGTCACGCGCAGCATTGAATAACATGAATCCCGGATTTGATACGGTATAGACCTCTCTGAAGTATGCATTCATATTCTGAACCCACGCCCAAGCCTTATACCTGTCAATAGCGCTTTCTTTAAATGCTTTAGCTACCCACTTATCAACATAGAATCCTTTTAGTTTGCCTTTACGCATAACCATCAGTAGTTCTAGATTCTTGCCTTTGTACTTTTCACCATGAGGCTCAACAGGTCTTTCAATAGCAAAGCCATTAAGCATTACAGTTTCATATTCTGCTTTCTCAAAGTGAAACATTTTTGGTGCTGTTTTTAAAGCCTCTTCATACATCTTAATCGTATTATCAATAGCCTTGTTCTTTACTATTGCATCAATAATAGATAGATCACTAAATACAGTAGCGGTTAATGGGCTTTCAACACCTTTGAATGTACCAATCTGGCCGATCAACTTAGCACCCATGCCTTTACCGTAGCGAGCATCCATGTGTTCTACCACATTAAACTTAACATAATCTTTATTCTCGATAATCTTCTGCTTTAACTTAGCATCAAACATATCGGATTCTTGTACTTCTTTAATAAAGTTCTTTTGTCTAACCAGCCAGAATTGTTCTGCTACATCTCTTAGTTCTGGATGTTGTGTTTCTAATGTTGCCATCTCTTCAGCAGCAATCTTCCTATCCACACCAAAAGGGTTAATAAGTTCTGAACGATCACCTAATGCAATTCGTCTGAAGAATAGGTATAACTCAATATTCTCTTGTGGTATCTCCATATCTTTAGAAAACTCTCTAACCATGTACTGTAAATCAAAGATATATTCTTCATGAGCAGATTTGTTATAAAGCATCTTCTCTACACCTAGAGTTGGATCTTCACCCTCTTTCCATGTTTTTCCAGTTCTTTCTTCGTACAGATTTTGATCTCTAGTAATAGCAAAGTATTCATCATACAACTTATACTTCATAGTATTAGATCCCTCTTTTGGATCTAGATCATGTTCCATCATTTCAATACGCTTTAAATCACCATCACGCATACCTGCAAGAATACGCAAGCTTAAATCTTTTCTACCACCATTCGGAGTATTAAGAGCATCTTGTAGTTTGAACCAGTTTTCTCTGAATTTAGGATGCCCCTCATGCAGCCAGTTCATAAAGCCAGCATAAGCATTAGGAGCTTTCTTTTTGGTGAAAAACGGATTTACAACTAAAGCACTTATAAAATCAGCAAATATCTCCTTAGAACTTTTACGATAAGTAAGGAACTTTTTACTTGCTGTTTCTTCATTGAAAGGTCGCCATTCTTTTGACAACTCATAAAGCTCTTGATGAATTAAATCTTGTGATAATAGCTTTCTACGAGTAACTTCTGCCTCAAATATTTCCTTAAACTTAGCCTTGATCTTATCAGCTGAATGCTTAGGCGTTGCATTTGTTTTAGCACTAGAGTCAAGTATCTTAACAATCTCAGGATGTATTTGTCCTCTCATAGCTGCTCTAGTAATATCCTTCTTGAGCTTTTTATGTGCTTTTTGAATAAACAGATATAAACTAGGATCTACTTCAGCACGCTTCATTACACCTGTGAAGATGTCTTTAATTTCTTGTGGAGTAATGCCTAAGTCTTTAATCTCTTTTATGTTGGATAGGTCTTTTACAGTTTCATTAACTAATCTTCTAGCCTCTTTCTTCAGGTCTTTAATCTCACCTTTAGTTAGTGGCTTCTCTCCACTTGGAGTACCTTCATAATATTTACCAAAGTGCTTTTTAAGACTTGCAATACGACCAATGATATTGCCTCTGGCCATAGTATGATCACCTTCTTTCGATATGTAATCAACAACATGTCCAATCTCATGCATTAATGTAGCCATTAGCTGTGCTGTATCTTTACCTAGTTCAGCATTGATCTTAATAGCTGCTCTTAATTCAGCACCCTCATGAACAATAGCACGACCTCTAACACCTTCTGGTAGCTTGTTAGTTACTACAGCAAACTTACCATCCATCATTAATCTACCTAGCTCCACAATGTCAGGTAACTCTAGCATTCTGTTATAACGCTCTGCATCTCTAACCAATCCAAGATTAAATGATTGTGTGCTTGCTAAGTTTAGTGCTTTAGCGTTAGCTAGTTCTTTTGTGAAGTTAAGTTTTAGGTTTCCATTAGCATCATATTCTTTCTTCATGACACCTAATATCTTAACCTTGCTCATATCTAATAATACTGCTGAATCTCTAGACTTTTTATCACCAGATACATCTTCAATCTCGTTTCTGTAATAGATAGCATCATAACCTCTCTCCATAAGGAAAGCCCTAATAGCCATATTCTGATTAGAGTATGTTGTGCTTCCTACTCTTTTTCTAGCTATATCTTGTGCTTCATCTCTGGTCATAATATCTACACCCTTACTCTGAAGATAATGAGCAATACCACGCCAATCCTCTAAACCATTTGCTAATTGCTCTGATTTAATAACTAAAGGGTTACTAATCTTAGATAAAACTCTATAAATGAAAGGATTATCTAGTCTTGCTGCAGCTTGTGCATCATCACCTATATGAAGTAAGTATTCTGATCTTGTGTCAAAACTTGTTAGATCAGATCTTCTAGATGAATGAGAAACAATAGTCCATCCTTCGTCATTATTCTTTCTAATTTCTTCAACTCTAGGCAAATGTACTTCTTCAATAGAAGAGAACTCATGATTACCTTTAAGTTTAATTTGATTTGTTGCTATCAGATATTCAGGTAGATGGAAACCACCGTTATTATCGTACTCTTTCTCTGAAGTTTGTCGCAATAGATCCAGTGTTCTTTTCTCAATAAGCTCTTTAGCCTTGATACTAGATGCCTCTATAGACTCACCGTAAATCAATTCTTTCATGGATTGGAGAGATTCGATAACTAATTCTTGTGCCTCTTTACCACCACCTACTTCTTTAGCTTCAAGACCTTTAGCTCTAATCATGTCATCAATTTGCAACAGATCTATATCTAACTGAGTTAAATCTTTAATTTCTTCTTCAGGCTTTTCTATTCTTTTAGCGGTCATATCCTCAATAATAAGCCTTAAATCACTTGGCACTTCAACTCCCTTACCAATATGAATATCGTTGCCCTTATCTACAAACATTTCTACCATGTGCTTTAATCCATCAGTAGATATTTCACCATCAAGCTTTTCAATCTCCCAAGCATTGATACCTTTATCTCTAGCCCTGCGAAGAGTTACTCTAATATTTTGTACTACTGGAGTTCCTTCTTTTGCCTGTGCTGTAGCATGTTCAGCGTGTGTTAGTTCAATCTTTTGGCCACCAGTAGATCTGTCATGCTGATAGGTGTATTGAGAGGCTCTGTATATGCCATCAGTAGTAGTGTGTTTAGCAGTTGATTTCTGACCTTGAATAATAATAGCATGTAAAGATGCTTGAATTTCTTTAGGAAGATCGTAGAAATATTTACCGTTCTTTATTCTAGGTGTTGCACGCATAGCCTCAATAATGCCTTTTGCAATCTCTGGATTGTCTTTTAAATAGCTAGTGAATGTGTTAGATCTAATACCAAATTGAACAAATATCTTCTTTAATCTGTTATATACTGCGAAATCTGTAGTTCCAACTCTTAGTTTGATAGGTGCAGTCATCTTAGATATACCAGTATTAGAGGCATGTAATATAGATAAGACAGCTATACTGTGTAAAAATTCCTGTGTAGTTGGGAAAATACTATCTGGTAGTGTTAGATCTAAGATGTTTCTAAAAGGATCAAGATGCGAAGCTTCTGTCATTGCTATAGCTTCAGTTAATAACCTTGCAGAATTTACTCCATATTGCTTGCCAGTCTTACCTGTAGTGCCTTTAATGATAGATCTAATAAACGGATTTTTAGAGTTCATTGCCATCTTAGTGAATGTTGCACTAGCAACACCAGTAATAGCACCAATAACAGCTTCCGCACCAAATTCACGAATAGCGTTAGTCAAATACTTCATGAAATCTTGTTCGTTCTCTACATCCGTTGCATTCTGTAATAGATCGTCATAAATACTACGAATAGCACCATGAACACCAAACATGCCTGCAAAACAACCAACCGTAGCACCACTCGCAGTACCTGCTGCTGGAACTGCTGAACCTACAGCTGCACCTACTGCAGTGCCGGCTTTACAACCAGCCCAATAAATAGGAGTATCTGGTAGTATTCCAGCGGCAGCATATACAAGCTGCTTCATCATTGGCTGCTCTTCTAAATAAATAGATTCACCAAGTAGTTCTTTCAAAGTTAGAGTTTCACCCTCTTGAATACTATGGAATTTAACGCCCATAGCAAAAACAGATTGTTGTACTCCATGCTCAATAGTATTATACCAATCCCACTCATATTCATCAGGATTCATATCAATAGGTGGTTTACGCCTCTGATCTTCTTCGCTCCAATACCACTGATTATTTCTCGCCCACTCCCTACTACGACTTAGAGTTGCTTCTTCAAATTCAGTAGGAACAACTTGATACTCTGGATTGATTGAATAAACTGGAGTATCTTCTTCTATATTCCAGCTTTCAACATCTATACGCATTCTAACAAAACCTTCTGGAATGATCTCTGGGTTGCCATAGATTTCATCCTGATCACCATCAGCTAGATTCTTTTGTCTAGAAGTATCAAAGAACTGTAAACGATCTTTTGCTTGATCCCAAGTTAGCCCAGCATCAACCATTTGTGCAATTTCAGTAGCTATATCTGGCTTATTAGACCATACATCAAATAGATCAGCACTTACATCTTCTTTATTCCACTGTAAATATTTATTGTAATTATCTTCAGCTTTAAGCATGTTCTCCCACCTGCCGCCTTGTGCAGTTGTAGCTATCTGATGATATTTTGTACCAGTATCCGTTTCAAATGCGAACTTGGGATATTGTGTGCTACCATCTCTAACAGCCTCTTTATCCCAATTAAACACACCTACTTCGCCTAATACTTCTGTTGGTTTGCTGTAGCCTGTATCGCCTTGACTTATAATGCTGCTATATCCAGATCCATAAGACATTACAGGATTTAATGAAACACCTAGCTCAGTATTGATCTCAGCATCAGTCCTTCCCAATCCAAGAAGTTCATTGCGTTTATTTAAAAATGATGTTCTTGCTTGTTCAGATGTGTAACCGTCTGATAACCTATCAATTAAGAATTGTGATTTCATAAACCTCTTCTCTCATATACATTTTCAAGCATTTTTAATAGTCTATCATCTCTTTTCTCTGCTTTATCATGAGCAGCTTTATACTTTTTATATAGTTCTTTTGTTGGTTTAGGATGGGCTTTCCATTCTGCAATACCTGTTTCATGCCATGCATCATAAGTAGAATAATCAATACTTGATGTGTTGTTCAAATAATCAACAATAGTAACTTTTTCTTCTATCCACTTTCTAATATTGGAACTATCTACAAAACTACCAACATATAGGTTTGTTAATCCTTGTGCAAAATCTATCATTGCATCAGATGTTGCATCTATTGCTTTTAACACCATAGATCTACCTTCTTCTTCAATCCTTGCTTGTTCTTCTGCAGCGTTCTTAGCTTCAATATCTTTTATAGTTGATTCTTTAGCAGCAATCTGTTTTTCAATTTCAGTTAATCCTGCTTCTTCTGCTTCAATCTCACTTCTAACAATACCTATCTGTGCATCATATCTTTTCATTTCCAACTCGGCAATCTGTATTTCTAGTTCAGCTGATGATGTTTCCCAAATGCTAACATCCTTATCGCCAGATTCAGCTATATGATTATCTACTGCTGATTTTTCATCAGAAAGCTTTTGAATCTGTCTGTCTATATGAAGAACATCTTGATCCATTTTGTCTGTTAGATTATCGGCTTGTAGATACTGATCAAAGTTTCCATTTGCTAGTGCAGCTTGTCTAGCCTTCTGATGTTCAATAGGTTCTAATCTTGAAGTCCAACCTGCCGGAATAGGTGAGTCTGCCGGAATATTTACAACTAGATTAGGATCTCCTTTCTGCATTTGTGCAATCTTAGAGTAATAAAGCATAGAACCTTCTTCTTGGCTCATTCCCTCTGGTAGGGGCATTGAGAATGTAGATCCATCATCAAACTCAATATTAAGCTGATTAGCAGTTAGTGATTTATCCCATCCATTATCAATAGACCAGTCTGTAAGCTTGTTAGTTATTTCTTCACTAGAATACACAACCATTTTTTGAGCATTGTCAATCTCGTTCTGCTTATCTACTTGCTGCTGTGTTATTTTCTGTTTAATCTTGGATAGGACAGATGTGCCTACTGATCCTTGCTGATCCTTAATCAATCTGTGAACTATGTAATTAGGGTTCTCATATCCCGGAACGCCTACCTTTTGGCCATTCTCATCCATCTTATATAGTGGAGCATTTAACATAGCTTCAAATGAAGTTCCGTCTAGCTTCTTCTTTTCTATTAGAGTCTGCTCTAAAACCTCTTCAAAGTTCATCATTAGATTTTGAACCTGATTTCTAGCTTCAGTAATACTTGTTTTATCGCCATTAGCAATAACAGATGCCAAAAACTCTTCTGAATTAGCATTATTTAACACTAACTTTCTGTGTTCAGCAGGGTTTAGAATCTGTAATATTAATGAGTTTTCTGCACGTTTAAGTGCCCTAGCTTTTAATTTAGAAACCTTCCAATCTTTGCTTGTATCTTTTAAGAATGAATTGATAGGATTCCAATGCTTGTCAGGTATAAGTGGGAATTTACTAGATACATAACGCATAAACTCAACTTTAGCCTTTTCTGGATCACTCATAAACAAGTCAATAATATCTTGTATTACAGGATCTTCGCTTTTACCTTCTTGAATATCTAGCTTTAGATTTCTAAACTTCAATAACTCTGGGCCAGTAAAATCAGTCTTAGTCTTACCTATAGTTTGATTTGCAAACACATTATACAACGACTGATCTTTCTCACTAGGATCAGGCCATATCTCTTGTAGCTTCTCTAGAGTTAAAGTTCCTGTGTTTCTTAATCCATTCAATTCTGATATAACACCTGTAACTATAATATTATTGTTGCTATCAATTACTCCTTTACGGATGCTACGATCTCTTTCAAACTTCTGAATTAATGCTGCTCTTTGACCATCTATCTTTGTAACATCACCATCATCTAGTGCCATTACTGCGTCAATAATTTGTTGCTTCTTTTCTTCTGTGTAGCTTGGGCTATCTAAAACTGTCCAATCATGGCTTAATAATGATATAGCGGTATTGTACTGTTCGGTTGTAGTAGTAGTTGGAATACCATCTTCTGTAACACCAATTTCAGGATTATCAAAACCTAAGTTGTCAAAGGTTACTGCTCTGAAAGCCCTTTGCTTTGTATAGGCAGCATCATACTGTGTTTTGAATTGGTTTGCCCCTTGTGGATTTAGATTTGGGAAAGCACCCCACTGAGATAACATAGCTTTACCATCTGCGTAAGCTTCTTCAATTTGTATTGAAGAGCCACCGCCAAGTCTTTTTAAAGTTTCAGATAAATCTCCTAAATATGCAGTAGTATTGATACCTTGTTGATACTTTAAACCTTGATTGTAAGCATGGTTCATAGCGGTGGCTCTTGATATAGCCCACTGCTTTTCCATATTCGATCTTACAAAATCATCTTCTATTCCGTCTATTGAATCAGTCTTGTACTGGTCATACATAGCTCCAACCGATCCATGTATATTCTTAGTATCAACCTCATTAGACATCATGTTAGTTTCCGGATCGTAAGTTCCGAATGATGCGCTATTGATTACTCCATAAGGAGAGTTGTTTCCATATTTACCATTATCTTCTGCACCACCTTGCTCAAAGGTACGAAAATTTCCTAATGCACTATTTAACTGATTAGTCTTTTCTTGCTTATCAAGACTCTCAGAGAATGCAGATGCTATTCTTTGTGATGCTGATACAAGTTGATTACCTAAATCTTGTGCGCCTTTACCACCGGCTGCTGCAGCACTAAGCCATTTCGTGCTTCCAGAAACAGGTGTTGTATTGCCTAATCCAATAGTCTTTCTTGATGCTATTTTAATTGCCATATTTTAAACTCATTTCATTGCCTTATAACTTGTGGCTGCACCAGTAATTCCTGACAGTAAAGAACCTGTAGCTTGATACCTTGATGCTGTTAATTGCTGTGATCCTGCCATCCAATGTTTCCATGCTTCTGACCTAGATGTTCTTAAATTTTCTCTTGTATCTTCTTGTAAATCATTAATAGATTTTAATACATTTAGTTCAGCTGATCCTACGCCAGCTGATGCTCCGCTACCACCCCACTGTGCAACCTGCATGTGGATAGCTTCAATAGCCTGCCTGTGCATTGCCTTTCTTTTATAATGATAAGCGTTTAAGGTTTCGCCATATTCAACTTGACCCATCTTGTATGCTGCATTTCCAGACTCAATAGCACCTCTTGCGCCAATGACTCCGCCTGCTACTGATATTGCTGCTACTGCTGCTGCTGCTGCTACTGACATATTAATCACTCACCGTTAATGTTCCATGAATACCTAGTACCGTTAATGGTAAAGGTTGTTCTTGTTTGATTTCAATAATACCATCTCTATCCCAACCAAGATTAGTAACTCGTTTATCACCTGTGAATAAACCGATACCTGAACTCATAGGAGTTGATGATGTTCTAAATGGAAGTTGGTCATCATTAATCTTGACACCTGTTGTATTGAGCAATCTAACCTTAACCTCATTCCATCGTTTCTTTAATCCTTGTGCTTTACCTGCTTGAGAACCTGACTCAACACGCATAGTCTTTAAAGTTGATGTATATCCTAATCCTACTTGAATATCTACATTAGTCCAACCAGTAGGTACTGATATAGATATAGCACCACTTGAAACTACTTTATCTGGGAATACAGAGTCATTTATAACTAACTTGACCGTTTCCCCTTCTAAGTGAGAAAGTCCACTTACAGAGGTTGTAGCGGTTGATACAGTGCCTGTGATACCTGAATCTACATTTATGTCTGGGTCTAGATATTCAATATGCCTTACTACTGATCCATTGACAGTTCTTTTAACTGCTACCCATAATTGATCCTGAGTTGTATTAGTTATTACTGAAACACTCTCAACTTCAACGCTAGTACCACCAATCTCATGTTCCGCCCAAGCAATTACTTCTTCAGGTCTTTCATAAGTCAGACTTAACATCTTGCCATCTGCAGTACACGCCCAAATAACTGAATCTGGCTCTTGTTGATAGTCCATGTCTTTAAGGTAGCCTGCTGTTATATGCTCTGATAACAAAGTCATATCTGGAGCAATATAAGCATCACTCTGAAATTGATAAGAGAACTCTCTAATCTTTCTTCTAGCTCTCTGTGCAAATAGAATAGCGTTACCAATCTGGATAGGTGGGATAGTCCAACTACCGTAAGTAGTCTGCTGAGTAACCATTACATTAGATGGTGTTAAAGGCTCTCCCTGTGGGCGGCCTACTTTAAATTCACCACCTGCTGTTCCAACAATGAGATCTCTACTTGGTTGTAACCATCTTATTACATTGACTTTATTAGTAGCAATAGCATATTCCATTGACTCATCTGCCAAGCCTGTACCTTGATCAAAGTTCTCATAGTCAGCTGTTTGAGAACCCCATATTGTTTGTGGATAGGTAGAGCTACCAGCAAAGAATAATCTCTGTTCATAAAACGATACTGTTCTAGGATAGCCATTACTACTTGTCCAAGGTGTTGAACCAGCCCATGTGAATGTAGGTGTACTTAATGTCCAAGATGTATGACCTGTACGAGATAGCTTTCTAGGTGCATGGCCACTATGACAGATATACATAACATCTGCTGATTGTGCAAAGTGTAGTTCTGTTAGTTCAGCCTCTAAATAAGGTGTTGATATTTCATAAGCAGAACCGCCAGATTGAATCTGACCGTTGTCTTTATAGAAACGAATATAAGTGTCACCAAACTCTAGTACATAGGATTGAGTTACATTGAACTCGAAAGGAATAAGCCTTACTTCTTTAGTCGAATCCTTAACCTCAGAAACAAAGTGAGTTCCTCCTCGTCTAGTAGCGCCACCATGAGGATATACAATCATGTTGGTTAGTTCACTACAACCGTTAAAATATTTCTTAAAGTCTATTTGTCCTTCAAGACGAGGACTTAACTCCCCAGCTGTGAAGTTAGACTGAAATGGATGTACTCTAGCCATTTAACCCCTAAATGATGTAAATGTATCAGATACTAGACCATCAATAAAACCCTCCAATCCATCAATAGATCTAGCTTCTGCGACTTTGATTTCATATAGCTCCCACATTTGTTTAGAAAGGCTATTGCTTCCTGTTATTGAGTATGCTAATTCAGCAGCTAATCTAGCTGTCAATACTTCTGTGAAGATTGGATCGAATTGTGCTGTATCTGTTACTTGTGCAATGTAAAGAATCTTTGCAGTTCCTTCATCTGATAATAACTTTCTTCCTTCAATCTTAAAGATGTACTCATCATATTCCATTTTGAGAACACGAAGGCAATAAGGACTGGTTGGAAGAGTATATTGATAAGCGTAGTCAAATGCAGGTGCTGCAACTAACTTACTTAGCTCTTGTCTTTCTATTGCGAAATTCCAAGGATGTGATCTTAATACAGCATCTCTTGTAGGTTCGTAAAATGCGTTACAGAGTCTTGCTCTTTCTGTATCGTCAGTTAGGGATGTGATTGGATCGTCACCAAGTTTTCTTAATGCGTTTGAACAAATGGAAACCGCTGTTGCCATATCACTTCTCCTGAATGTGGTGAGGATAACCCGTTACAGGAAACCCTCATTTTTTTTATAACTTTAGTCTAGTACATAAACCAAGTAGCCAGATGCAGTATCGCCAGAAACGATAGCAGTATCCGTACTTG
>Ga0233436_1001808_pt1 | contig 16550 bp, 7 predicted proteins | sample SI_122_August201_2_FD_182723 | JGI IMG/M metagenome (GOLD analysis project Ga0233436, IMG submission 182723) | Seawater microbial communities from Saanich Inlet, British Columbia, Canada - SI_122_August2016_150_MG | ecosystem: Environmental > Aquatic > Marine > Inlet | place: Canada: British... | reverse complement strand
TATTTGTATTTCCATTTAATGCCCCTGCTGCTATTATAATTGAATTCCTAGTAGCGTGTGATTCATTATCAAAACTATGTATAGCAAACACTAATGGTTCATGCGGATAAATATCAAAAAGTGGTTCCGAAATAATTTCTTGAAATAATTGAAATACTGTATGCCTATATCGTGTTGGATCAGATAAAGATTTTCCATTTGTATAAGAACCATCTTCATTCCAAAGAACTTCTCTACCCGTTCCATTAATCATAAATCCTTTTGCATCAATTTCTAGAAATAAATCCATTGCGATATATGGAGCAATAAAATCATCACAGGGGTGAGGAACCTGTACCAAAACTTGATTTCGAGTAGCTTCGAGATTTATAATATATAAACCCCATCCATTTCTGAAGCTACCTCTAACATCATCTTCAGATATATTTGGTAGATTTAGGTCAATAAAAGATGAGTCTAATTTTTCACGTAATATGTGAAATGTTCGATTTACAATTGTGTCTTGAAATAGAACAAGCTCATAATAAAACGATTCTAATGAATCTGTTAATAAGGAGTCCACGAGAGTCGTATCATTATTTATTAAATGAAAAAAAATTGTTTTCCAATAGTCTAAAGTTGGAGAGCCTTCTTCTAAAAGTGTATGTGTACCAAATCCATTACTTTGTACATCTAACCATGGAGGTCCATAATCGTTATATCCTACACTCGCGATACCTTCTGTAACGTGGCTAACCCAATTATCGTAGGCACTTTCTGGCGCGATACCTCCAAAAAATTCGACTAAATTTCCAGACTCGTGAATGATTTCAGCACGAAGCGAAATGAGTGACATAAAAAGAATAAGTATTATTTTCATCATAAATTGGATAGAAATGTTATGGGAATTTGCAATAACTTCAAAATATCCCTATTGGATTATATTGAATGTATGAAATAAATAGAAGAGATTTTATTCGCCAAAGCATTTTATCAGTTGCAGGAATTGCGCTTGCATCATGTGAAGATAATGTTGAAAATAAATCTGAAACACCTGGAAAATTATTTGGGAATCAAGATCCGAAATCGGTAATCATTATTGGTGCTGGCTTATCTGGGCTTGTTGCAGGATTTGAGTTAAAACGAGCAGGACATATTGTTACAATTTTAGAAGCGAGAAATAGAGTGGGAGGACGAGTATTAACAATTAGAGATCCTTTTAGTAATGAGCTATTCGCAGAAGCAGGTGCAGCACGAATTCCAGACCATCATAATCTAACACTTGGATATGCAGACTACTTTGATTTAGAAATTGGGCCATTTTATCCAAACAATAATTTATACACGACCTTAATTGAGAATAATAGATCCTTTATTTCACCTGAAGAATTTTTAGAAAATAGACCCTGGCCAAGTTCAGTAAAACATAAAGAATATAGTAAAATTTTGGGAGGCACTGATCAATTGCCAAAAGCATTTTATGAATACCTAATTGAAAATATTCAATTCTCAAGTGATGTTATATTAGTAGATCAGACTAATAGTCGAATTATTGTAAAAGGGTCGGATGGGCTTGAATATAACGCCGATAAAGTTATTTGTACGGTTCCACTACCTGTTTTAAATCAAATTGAATTTAATCCACCTTTGTCTATTGAAAAGGTGGCTGCTGCAAATGGAAATTATCAGTATGCACCATCGACAAGAATATTTATGCAGTTTAATGACAGATTTTGGGAAGATGAAGGTTTAAATGGATGGGCGAATTCAGATTGGCCCGAAGAAATTTGGCACCCATCTTGGAATAATAATATTACAAAAGGTATTCTTCAGTCATATTTAAGATATGATAGAGCTATAGAGACAGATTTATTATCTGAAGAAGATAGAATCGCCAGTATAATTGATAGATTGGAAACGATATTTCCAGGTGCGAATTCAAATATCGAACTGGGTTTATCCTTTTCTTGGATGAATGAACCATGGTCAATGGGCGCATGGTCTGCACCAACTGATTCACAAAATGAATTATATAGTTCCCATATTGGAATGACTGAAGGAGAAATTCATTTTGCCGGTGAACATACTACTGAATATCATGGTTGGATGCAGGGAGCCCTTCAATCCGGTATTAAGGCTGCCAAAGATATTCATCAGGAAAATTTGGTTTAAATAAGGGTAGCGTCCATTTTATAATTGAACATCTAGTACTTTTTTATCTCCATTTCTTAGAACAGTTACTTTTATTTTTTGTCCTTTTTTTAGCTCAGCCATTCGTCCCATATATTCTTGAATATTCAAAAGTTTTTTGCCATTGATCTTTATAATGACATCTCCTTTTATCATACCAGCTTTACCGGCTGGACTTTCTTTAGAGCTAACGCCATCAATAAGCATGCCTTCTTCACTGCTCCCTCCCGTATAAGATGGAATTATACCTAAAGTCACATTATTGGTTCGACTTCTTTTTGGCGCTTCCTTTGGTCCTGCTTCTGAGAAAGCGGGTCTTTCATTATTTTGATTTAGAATGAGAGTCAAATTGTAAATAAAGTCTAATATGGTTTTTTCACCAGGGACATTTATCAATTCCCAATCATCTTCAGGAAGATGGTATTCACTATGAGCACCCGTAAAAAAGAATAGGACCGGGATATCATTTACATAGAAACTTGAATGGTCACTTGGTCCATAACCACTCATTGATTTTGTAAATGATAAATCACTTTCTGAAAATAAACTATCTAATAAAGGCTCAAAATCAGGGGAAGTACCAATTGCACCTACGCTAATAGTTGAATCACGAAGTCGTCCAACCATATCCATATTTATCATTGTTGTTATATTTTCAGCTGAAACAACGGAAGAGTTTTCTACAAAGTGTTTTGATCCTAATAAGCCTTTTTCTTCAGCATCAAAAGCGACAAAAATTATACTACGTTTTAGTTGATTTCGCTTAGAATAAAGTTTTTGACTTAATTCAATAATTCCAGCTGTTCCAGAAGCATTATCATCAGCTCCATTATGGACAGCAGTTGTATCTCTTTTTCGAGATCCTGTATGATGTCCACCCATTCCCAAATGATCAAAGTGGGCACCAAGAACGATAAACTCATTTTTTAATATAGGATCTTTTCCTTCAATTATTCCAACAACATTTCCACCTCGAAATGTTTTTTCTAATAAATTGATATGAGTAGATATTATAATGCCATCAAGATTAAGTTGTATGGATTTGAGAGAAGAATCCATTTTATTTTGAATAGATGAGATGGAATGCCCTAATTGTGAAAATAGATTATTAGCGGCTTCTAATGAAAATTGTACTGCGGGAATACTTCCCGTTGAACTTGCAGGAGAATGATTGAAATTGACTAATTCCCCATCATTTTCTTTTGAAATAAAAATGATACCAAGTGCATTATTGTCTCTAGCTACCATCATTTTTTTATTTAATGAAGCATGACCAAAATAAGGAGAATGTGGATGTACTTGTTCTGGTGCATCCATAATGACAATCACCCATTTTCCCGATACGTCTAATTCTGAATAATCATTCCAATTTATTTCGCCATTTATGTTAAATCCGTAACCAGCGAAAACTGCATTCCCAGAAAATGTACCATTTCCTGAAAATGACATTGGTGAAAATTCTTTATCTAGTATTAATTCTTTTCCATCAATAGATAACTTTGTTCCATTCCCGATTTCAATACCATCTGAAATATCGAAGGGTTGAACATAAGATCCGTTGTCCCCGCCGGGTTTAATCCCAATTTCACGCCATAGCCTAATGATATAGGATATAACATCTTTAGAACCTTTGGTACCTGGATATCTCCCTTTTTTAGAATCATCTGACATGAATTTAATATGCTCTATTATTTCTAATTCTGTTATTTCAGGATTGCCTCCTCTAATGGTGCCTTGGTTTTTCATTAAAACCAAAGCTAAGAAAAGAAAAATGAGACCAAAAGTAATTTTGTTTTTACTGAGATTATTCATAAGTATTTATTGTCGGTACTAGTTATAGAGAGAACTTAAATCCATGACAAATAAATTTAAACTTCTATCACCAGGCTTTGCATTTCGACTTGATGAAAATAACATAGATTTTCCATCAGGAGACATAACTGGAAAACCATCAAATGCATCACTATAGGTAAGGCGAGTTTGTTTGCCAGAATCAATATTCATCATATAAATTTCAAAGTTATGTGGTGGAAGAACCTTTACAAAAACAAAATGTTTGCCATCAGGTCCTGGGTGTGGAGCCCAATTAGTTTCATCATCTTCAAAGGTGATTTGTTTTAAATCAGACCCGTCGTGATTAATTGTAAAAATAGTCATGGGCTTTGCTCTCGCATCATCAAATTCTTTTTTCCATGCTCGATAAAGAATTGTTTTACTGTCAGGTAAATAAAATGAGCCACCTTCTTGCCATCCATCTGTAAAAGTAATTTGATGTTCTCCTGTTCCATCAGATTTCATTTTCCAAAGATCCAATTTACCATCAACTTGTCGTGTAAATAATATCCACTTTCCATCTGGTGAAACAGATACTTCAGCATCATAATTCATATTGTTTGTTAATCGTACAATATTTTCGCCATTCAAATCACTTGAATATAATTCGGCACCTTGTGGGTAAATAGTTGGCACTGACCAATTTCCAACTGGAACATCTGGATAATCACGCGTTGAAGTCCAAATGAGTTTATCCCCTGAAGGATAATAGTAGGAGCAAGCATCTTCTCCGAGATGATTAATTCGTTTAATATTTGTCCCTTCGGTGGTTGCAGTATAAACATGATGAACTGCATCATCTTCAGCGATTTTTGCATTACAAATGAAACTTTTTCCATCTGGCGAATAGTAAGCTTCAGCTGCCTTTCCTAAATTAGGAACTAATTTTATAGGGGGTTCAGATGTAAGGTTTTCAAATGCAGTATCTGAGATCTGTGCTTGTTGCTCTTTTGGACTACATCCAAATATGAGAAGTGTTCCTAAAGCAATTAAAGTGATTTTATTTATCATTATATTTGTTTCCTTTTTTTTATTTTATTAAAAAATCAATTGAAAGTTGACTTGTTATTCCAAATGGGCCAAATGGTTTCATTCCATAGTTAATATATGTTTGTCCAAATAATCCCATATCTACTTTTAATCCTGCACCAAAAGTAAAATTTTCTTCATCATAATTTATTCGATACCCACCTCGTAAAAAAAACTTATCATGAAAAGAATATTCGGTACCAATGTTCAAATGTTCTCGACTATCATTTGGGTGTTCTGCATCAAGTGTTAATGTTACACGATTATCTGAGTTTTGAATAAATGCTTCGTCATTCCCAATTAAATCTACACTAAGTCCTATGCGGATTAATAGTGGCAGTGGCCATGATTCAGTATTTAGATTTACATCGGTCAGGTAGTTCCCATTTAATTCACTATCGATATCTGATTTTCCAATTAAGTCTCTACCTTTGTACTGAAGTTCTCCACCAAAATTGGAAAGGCACATCCCAATAATTAATCCATGATAATCAGTTTTAAGTAACATTCCAATATCGATAGCAGCAGTACTTGCGATTTCGTTAAATGCAGATAATCGAATAAGTTTTACTGTCTGTCCAAAACTCATTCTATCGCTTAATTGATGAGCATAACTGATGCCAAAAGCCATATCTAATACTGAGTATGTGAGCCCATTTCCATCTGGATTTTCGACGGTCGTAACTTCTTTTTCATCCATGGATAGAGTTGTTAATGAAAAACCTAGCATTCCAGATTTTCCGGTTGGAAGAGATATCCCAATAAAATCATGTGAAATATCCAATGCCCAATCATTATGCATAAATGATGTGTTGAATCCTTTTTGAGATACCATCCCAGCTGGATTCCAATACATGGCAGAACCATCATCTGCTAATGCAACAAAACTACCACCCATTCCAATGGCTCTGGCGCCAACGCCCATTTTTAAAAATTGAGCAGCTGTAGTTCCTACTTTATCAAAATCACTTTCTCCAAAGCTTAGTGAATTAAAAAAAATGAGTATTGTAAAAAATCGTATCATTTTATGACTAAAAATCGCCCCATATTTTCATCACCATTAGGTGTAGTGACATGATATAAATAAACACCTGGTGCAATGAATTGATCATTTTTTGTTCGCATATTCCAAAATTCATATCCAGTGTTTGAATCATGGTTTATTGTTGAAACTTGATCTCCAACAAGTGTATATATTTTGATAGTACATTGACTTGGGAGGTGATTGAATTGAAGCTTTTTCCCAAATTCATTTTTTTCCCAAATATTGGTAACGATGTATGGATCGGGAACGACTCGAATATCGCTTAAAGAATTTCCTGATATCGTTTTTTCAGATTGTGCTATCGTCCCAAATGTATAATATATTTCTTCTCGTATTGGTTTAAATGTTTTTATGGTGAATTGATCTCCGTGAGAAGGAGCTATTGCGGTTTGATTAATAGTTTCACCATCACTGTTAATGTAAGTATCAGGCGTATTGTTTGTTAAAAGATATAAGTAATTATCCCAAGTATCGGGGCTACCAGACAGAATTAGAATATCAACATGTAATTCATACCACCAGCCATTATTTGTGCTACCAGCACTAAAACCTTTTCCACCTGGGATTAAATCCCAACCCAAAGGGCTATAATACCAATGTCTATAATTATTCCAATTCGCTTCAATTCTAAAATCACATTGAACTAAATAATCGCTCACATCGATTGGATTATCGGGGTCACTCACTATTTCTATTTTTAACGGAAGGTTTTGGATAGAATCAAATTGAACTCCGTTCCCATCAACTAGGTTCTGTGCCCAGTCACCGGCAAATAGATCAAACCATTTTGCATCTATTCCACCATCCGTTGATGTATCAACTGTAATCCTGAAATCATCATAGGTATCCATCTTTTCCCCGAATGCTTGATTACCTGCTATAAGATCCGGATATTTAGATTTAAATCTCCAATCAAAAGTTGAGGTGTCACCCAAAACTTTTGTCCATCCCAGTTCTTTAATTCCAGAAGCGGAGTTTTGAACCATTATTCTAAACCCATCTACTACAGGTAAATTGTCTTCTGTTTCATCTGAAAAAGCTTCCTGATAAAAAAGTGTATCTATATCCGTTGTATCAATGAGAGTGAATCCGAAATTATAAGATGTATCTCCATCTTCAACAAATAAGACACTATCTGAAAAAATGATTTTATAGCCATGCCCAGTTATATTTTCTGGATTTGCAATTTCAACTTTTACAACCGCGTCACATAAACCGCCCTTTGCAGTAAGATGCCCACTTGGAACGATTGCATCAGAGATATTTATAGGAGCAGGACCGGGAATTACACTAACGGTATGTGGCTCATAAATGGATGAACCTAGTGGGTAAAGATAAGATTGCTCTGGAATATCGGAATTTTGAACTCCTTTATCATATGATGTAACACAATACCAATATTCAAGTCCATTAATAAGATTGGAGTCAATATAGGTATGAACGAGTCCTGTGTTTGTACCTAATAATTGTGGGTAGGCTGGATCTAATCCTGAAATATCTTCACCAAATAAATCTAAATCTTCTGATAAAGAGTAATCAAAAGTTGCAATGGGTACCCATCCTACTTGAATTCCATAAGCGTCAGTGACAGGAGAACCCCAAGTCTTACCAGCGTCGGTACTTCGGAAAATTTTATATCCTTCGAAATCTTTTTCATTACTTAAAACATCTATTGTGGATTCGGATGGTTCAGAACTCCAAAATAAGGATGCACTATTATTTCCTGCTACACCCGTTACATTAGGCGGATCTGGTGGCCCGGAACCTTGAAAGTATAATCGATACATATTATTTGCCATTCGAAGATTATTCATAAGGTCTGTGGTGTCTGGCGCATTTGGTGTATCTCCTGAATGCCCCATTATCATTCCCAATGAAATTGTAGTAGTAGAATCTGCTTTGAGTGAATAAGGTCCACTCGATATTATGAAATTGATACCATCGCCTTCTAATTCTACATTGCTCTCTTCGTCATACCAGGATGGATAAAAAGAGCTTAAAGAATCTATGCCTGTGTGATCAATTCTTTGGTCATCTCCATGAAAATACCAAGAAATTGAGTCTAACACAGACGTATCTTTGTCACTCGTCATTAAAGCCCATAATTGTTCATCAGTAGTAGGAGAGACGCCGCGAGCAAAATGATGAAAATCAGTTACACCCATATTGGAAGGTGTATCAAATATTCGTAATCCAGGGATACCAAGTGGGTCTTCTGTATGCGCCCACGTTTTATTCCGTTCATTATTTAAATCATATACATAAACAAAATCTTTTTTACCATCTCCATCACTATCAATAAAATTAATATAATCGTGATTATCATAATCAGGCCGAAACTTCGTATAAAAACCAATGTAAATACTATCTAAGTCTATATCACTTGTATTGCTTATCTTTAAATCCCAAAAAATAAAATCTTCAGCATAGGGCCTTCCATAACTGTAGGATGATTGTTCTACCTTTATTCCCACAGATCCATTTACATTATTGTCATCATTATAAGTACAAAAAATATCTCTATCTGATGTGAATTCATTTTCTCGATAAGGTAAAAATCGAGAATCAAGGTGTAAGGCCAAAGAATCATCACTGATGTTTCCTACATCTACTCTGAAAATTCCAGGCCAAGTTCTTTCATCAGTATTCACCCAATTCCCACTTTCATCATAGTACCCTAATGGCCATGTTTCTCTGAAATCACTTGATGCTTGAAATGGTGTGTCATCTGACTCAGCTCGGATATCACCAGAGTATTCGCGTCCGGATGCATTATCTGTGGGAAGCCAATCTGTTACTTTTGACATTGCTTGAGAAACTGTTTCAATAACATTATGTTTGTTTACTGCAACAACTAATCCTAATCCATAAACATATTGTCTATCATCGTTTCCAGTTCTTGGCCAATGACCAGCATTGGTAAACCATGCATGATAATTAGATAAATCCCCAAAATTACTCGTGTTATTTTGAAGTTGTCCTTTATCCATGACGCCTACTGCTTTTTCTGAAAAACCAGACGATTTATATGTTATTCGATTGGGAGATTTAACATGACACTGATTACAATCAACACCTTTTAAAGGAGTTGGTAAACCAGATAGTAGAATCGTACCAAGAATTAAATGAATTGACAATGTTTTATTCATAATTAAAAATTGAAATTAATACCTGCTTTAAATGATCTGCCTTCTCTTAAATGAGCTGGATTATGGTTTGCATCCAAAGATGTTCCAACACCAAAAACACCTGGGTCAAATGGTTTTCCAGTTCGAGAATAAACAAATAATACATTTTCATAATCTGTTAAGTTAATAACTTCTAAGAAAAGGACTAAGGAAGTTGATTGAAACATAAATCGTTTTTTCATTCTTAAATCCGCTGAAAATGTCCAGGGTCTTCTAGCTGAATTAACATCAACTCGGAATGTTGGATCTACATAAGGTGTGTAAGGCAACCCGCTACCAGTATTGATCAATATATTTGTATTTAAATTTGAGAATGGGAATAATCCAAAAATATTAAGTCCCGATTTTGATTTTGTCCTAACATAAGCTGAGATAGAAAAGTCGTGGCGTTGATCAAAATCTAAGAAAAATTCTTGATGGGGAATTTCTTCTTGTACATAGGCTGAAAAATATCCACCGATGGGGTTAGAATTATTCCCTTTTGCAACTGATAGGGAATAGGCAAGTGAGCCACCAAATGTTCCGGTAAAGCGTTTATCCAACGATATATCAATTCCTTTTACGCTGGCATAATCTGAGTTGGCATACACCACATACATATTTGATAGGTATCGAATTTGCAAGGTTGAAAGCAAATCTCGAATATCCTTGGACCATAAGTTTATTTCCAAACTCATATGTTCTGTTACTGCTTGTTTGAGCCCCGCTTCAAAAGCAATTGTTTTTTGTGCTTTTAATTTAGGATTTCCAACAAGAGGTAGGGATGCAGAGACGTCTTTTGTTGCATTATAAGTAAAAGCATCAAAAGTTGGTGACTGGAAAAAATGACCATATGAAAAATGAAAAACAGTGTTATCAGTTATTGGATAGGCAATTCCTATTCTTGGGCTCAGATTAGATTGTGATGGCGCAACAGTTAATTCTGCTGGTACCCAAATATTTTCGGTTGAATCCCATTCTACAAATCTAGTAACATCTTTCCACATTGTGGCATTTGGATCGACATAGTCCCATCGTACTCCAAGGTTTAGAATCATGTAATCAAGTTCAATTTTATCTTGAATATAGAATGAACCTTCTTTTGGGGTGAATGTCGTGTCATCCTTAAAATTTGTACCACCTGTCCATGGGTTTTCTTCAGTATAAAGATCTAAAGTATGGGGTGTAAAAGTAAACCCACCTTTTAGTAAGTGTATTTGGTTCGCTTGATAGGTAACATCCATTTTTATGGAATAGGTGGTGCTTTTATTATTCACGAAAGTACCTTGATCACCAGTATCATAAAAGTAAACAGTTTCATCAGTTAGGGGACGTTCATAATCGTCAGGCACTTTATCCATGACACCTGTTCGAGTAGCCACTTCTTGTTTGGTTAGGTATAAATTATAGTAAAGTGGTTCGCTGATAAAATGGGTCATCGTTAAAGCAATTCTATCATTCGATTTAAAAGTATGTGTTTGGTTAAGTGGACGATATTTCCATTGGTGAGAATATCGTTGATAGAGACGATTGGAGCTATGAAAATGAGTAGAAAGTTTAATATTGGATGTAAGTAGAGTAGAAAGTTTTAATTGAACATCTTGATTAATATCGACTCCATGAGGAAGATTATTATCATTTGCATTATAAAAGGTAGATGCAAAAAAATGGGATTTCCCAAATGGAAGTTTCCCGCCAAGATTAAAACTACCTGTTCCTCGGATTGGAATATTCATTAAGGGAAGCAAGGGAGATGATAATGAACGATCCATATTAGTTTTTAAACTATTAAAAAGTGGCTCTTGTAAGTCAATCCATGTATAATTAGTGTCATTTACGTCAGAGAATGCACCGGAAACATGATAAGGAGAGGAGTTCAATTTAGCAGAAATAAATTCAAACTTACCTTCTAATTCATCACTTCCGTCTTTAGTGACAATATTGACAACACTGGACATGGCTTGACCGTATTCCGCATTAAAAGTTCCGCTGATTATTGTCATCTCTTGAATGGCGTTTTGATTAACTGACCCCGAGAAATCGCCCTGTAAAGGATCTGTAACAACAACGCCGTCAACCATATAAAGAATCTCTTTTGTTCGTCCACCACGAACATGAATTCCACCAGATGCATCTTCTGTAAAACCTGCTTGTGTTGCAAGAATGTCTTTAAAATCTGTTACAGGCATATCTATGATATCTTCGGCATCAATTACTTTTATTGAAGAAGTTGCATCTTTTTGAATCAAGGGTTTTGATGCATGCACTGTTATTTCTTCGCCGCTTATAACAGTTTGTTCCATGGTAATAGATGCAGTGGTGGTAAAGTCAGACATAATGGCTACATCTTTTTGAATAGTGGTTTTATATCCAATCATCATATACTTTATATCATAATGTCCTGGAGAGATATTTAAAAAGTAATATTTTCCATTTATATCAGAAACACGTCCTTGCCCTGTATTCCCAACAATAATATTTACTCCAACAAGTGGTTCACCTTTTTCATCTATAATAAAACCATTTAGTTTTCCTCCAACACCTGCATGAGCGGATGAAATGATAGACATAGCTAGAAGAGTCTGATATATTATTTTTTTTAACATTCTATATAATAAAAGTATAAAAAAACGGGTGCAATGATATCATCGCACCCGTTTTTTTGATTTATTTTAGATAAATCATTTTTTTAGTAACAGAAGTTGCATTGCCTGATAATGTATAAAAATACAGGCCTGCTGGCACATTTTTACCTAGATTGTTTTTCCCATTCCAAGTAACGGTGTGATGATTTGCCGAATAATTATCGTCAATTAACGATCTTACCAACTGTCCATTCACATTAAATATGCTTAATGATACATTCATACTATTACTCAAATCAAAGGAAATAGTGGTAGTTGGGTTGAAAGGATTTGGATAGTTTTGTTCTAAGATGAATTCTTCAGGGATTTGAGTAATATCATTATCATCAATTCCAGTTGTTCCACCTAATGATTCTACTTTCCAGTTATCCACTCTAATAGCTGCATCACCATTCCACATATCCCAGCAGTACACTCCATAATATCCCGATTCAATCATACCAGCTGAAGTGGTATCTGTAGCAGTACCCAATTCAACACCATCAAGATAACAGGTGTGACTATTTCCAACAGATTCAATTCTCATGTTATACCATCCATCCGTTGTTGGCATATCGTCAGTCCATTCAGCAAGATATGCAATATTTCCAGAACTTGTATTCCATTTTCTAAATTGAATTTTATAGGATCCAAAAGGTGCATAGAAGTTTGCAGACATTTCATAAGCCCAAGCTTCACCACTTTCATCAAAACCGATACGTGTCATAAGAGACTGTCGATAGGAATTGTTCATTTGGAGAAATACATCTGCTTCAACAGCATAATCAGTCATTGAAGCTGAACCAGCATACGCCAATCCAAGGGATGCATAGGTTGAGTCAATATTCATTTGACCAGCAAATCCATCACCACTTGGAGCGGAAGCATCTTCTACACCGAGCATGGGAGACGACATACTATCTGCCCACATGTAGGTCCATACGATTTCTGGTCCATCTGATGTGAAAGCATCTGTTATTTCAGACGCAATTAGATTACTACCTGCTGTGATAGCAATCATGAAAGTTAAAAATATCTTTCCTTTCATTAGTAACTCCTTTTTTAGGTTGATTAAATTGGTGAGTGATTTTTCAATAGAATTGGTATGACCATCATACCAATTTTGCAAATACCACCAACGAACTACGTGAAATATAATTGATAGAAATTGTATTGTCAAATCATCTTTTTCATGCATACGCTAATGAGACTAAATCTCAATAGTAAATATACAGGTTAGTTTTTATTATTCCAAATAATAAACAGTAAAAAATGAGTCCAGATAGTAAAGGGGGATTAATAGTGGAAAGGAATATGCATAAATAAAATATTAAAGGATTAATAATAACAGCTATAGTCAAACCATGTCGAATTAATATTTTGTGGTTTAGATAATATTAGTAATAATTTACCTTTCGCTTAAGGTAAGGTTTATTTCTTCTTTTTTACCTTCACGCTCTATAGTAAAAGTAACAGTATCACCTGGTTTGTGTTCCTTTAACAAGTTTGAATATTCTTTTAAATTGTTGACTGTTTTTCCATCAAACTTGATGATTATATCATTAAGTAATAATCCAGATTTTGAAGCAGGAGAGTCTTCAGATAAGCCGGAAATTTTCACACCAAGACCTGAAAATGTAAAGTCAGGCATGATGCCAGTTGATGCTTTCCGTTCCCCTGATTTTTTATTTATAGATGGGGATTGAGAATGACCATCTTTCATTGTACCTTTAAAAGCCATGGGCTCTTCTCTTCCAGCAAGATATTTTAAAACTTCGTATGAAACGGTTGCTGCCTTAACCAATCCAGCTGGATCAATTTTATGAGCATCATCTTCTGGGACATGATAATCAGAACCTATACCTGAGTAAAATAATTGAACACCTGGAATCCCTTTTTCAATAAATGCCATTTGATCGCTGGCATCTAAGTCTTGTGGAATGATTGCTGTTTCAATCCCTGCAGAATATTTAATGCCCATAAAAATATATTTCCATTCAGCAGCAGAATTACTATTAAGTACCATCAATTTATTATCAAATAAACGACCCACTGTATCAATATTTAAATTGGCTGAAAATGAGTACTTTTTGTAATTATTAACAAAATAACGAGAACCAACAAGACCCGATTCTTCAGCAGTGAAAGCAACAAATATAATAGTATGTGATGGTTTTGATAATTCTCCAAATATTTTAGCGAGCTCTAACATAACTGATACACCACTTGCATTATCGTCAGCTCCATTATGGATTTTACCATTATTCCCTTTTTTAACATTAGGCCACCCAGTTCCCAAATGATCATAATGTGCAGATATCACTACAGCTTCAGATAGATTTGTGTTTTTCCCGGGTATAAGCCCAATCACATTTTGTAATTTAATTTCTTTTTTATCTAAAACATCTTGTGTCCATTTTTGAAAAAATGATCCTTCATCACTTCCTGGTTTCAATCCATATTCTTCAAATTTATTAGCAATATAATTTGCAGCCATATCAATTTCTTGAGTCCCAATACCACGACCCTTGAGTTTATCATCCGCTAGAAAATTAACAGCTTCCATCATTCTATCCGCAGAGAAGGCTGGTGAAAATGATTCAATAACTTTTTGTACGCTAACACCAGTCACGCCATCATCATTTAAGCTTTTGATTAAAGGAGAATTGCCAACAGCCCATTGTCCTTTACCAACATTCTTTGATCCTTTAAAAACGAGATAAGAATATTTCCCATAATGGGGAACCAGTTGCCCGATACGGGGTAATGATTCTAAATCACTTGATACGATAGCCAACATATTTTTAAATCCATTCCAATTTTTTCCTGTCAATATAAATGTATGTCCGGATTTGGGATAATCCTTTCCACCAATTGTAATTGTTTCATCGGTGACTTGGATGCGTTCGGTTAAAAATACCGGCAATTCTTTCAAATTTAAAATAATGGGTAAACTAGTTTTATTTTGGGTAGAAATATTTTCTGTAGTAAGAATGGTAACATCACTTTCAGTTACATTATTCCCAAATGTTTGAAAATGTTCAGGGTTATCATTCGTGAAAAATAGTTTATTCTTATTCCCTAATGCAGCCGAAAGAATAGGCTCAATTTCTACAGGATAAAGTCGACGGAATAAATGCAAGTCCGGGTCAACTGAAATGGAGTTTGCTTTTTTTGATAATTTCATAGAAAAAGTTGAAGAAGGAGAACTCAAAACAACAGTTGTATCAAAACCACTGTCAAAATGAATAGGAACTTCCAAACGATAGTTTTGCCCACTCTTTTCAAACAGAGTGAAATCAATAAAATCATCTGACGCATCGTTTATTTTTAAATCTAAAATTGGTGCACCTTCTTGGTTGATCCATTGTGGAATAATATGATTCAAATCTTTTCCGGATGTTTCTTCAAATGCAGTGACCCATTCTTCCCAAGATATTCTCTGTTCTTGATGTTTGGTGTTTACCAATTTCCATGCATCAAAAAATGGTTCTGTTCCTATTTCTTCTTCAATCATATGATAGACCATCATGGCTTTATTGTAACCGATGGTTCGAGTTTCAGGACTGGTGCGATTGACAAACTTACGAATAGGAAAATCATTTTCTTCCGTTACATAATTCACATATTGTTTTAAAATATCTTTGCGATATGTTTTGGCTGCATCCGGAGATCGTTTCAGTTTATATCTATAATCAGCACCATAAACTGTAGCGGATTCACACCAATTTCCTCGATCATAATCTACATAAACACTATTTCCCCACCAATTATGAAGAACTTCATGTCCTAGTGATGTAAAAACAATAAAGGGAAGACGAATCACTTGTTGCCCTAATAGTGTCCAAGCCGGCATGCCATATCCTGTAGGAAAGAAATTTTCTACTACGGTAAAACGTTCGTATGGGTATGGGCCAATTAATTCAGAGTATTGACGAATATATCCAGCCGTCGCAGGAAGATATTGATCAAACAATCCTGTATCAGCTTCAAAGAAATAACAGGCAACTTCAATATCATCTACCCATGTGGACTTTGTTACGAATGGCGCTGCCATAAACATATTACCATCATTCTTGAATGGGTTTCCCCAAGATTGAATTTTTCGCCCATTTTTTGTTTCGTTGGACAAGCGATTGCCATCACTGATAGATTCCCAAATTTCAGGAATATTTGCCGTGAGTTTAAAGCTAGCCATGGATTCATTTCCCATAGGATAGTAGGTAGCTGCAGGACTAAAATATGCGCCTTGCTCAGAAATAGTTGCAGTGACTTCCCGACCCACATTTTCGTTGGAAAAATGAACATCTTCTACATTTTCATAAAATGTTCCCGAATAGGAAATGGAAAATGATTTTATATCGGCTGACTTTGATTGAAAAGCGATAATTTGTTCTTCTTCGTGAGGATTCCCTGATGGAATTTTATCCCTGAATTGAATCGGGATATTGGAAGGTTCTTTGGAAGAAAAGGATTGATATTCAATTAATATGTCATCGATATTAAAAGAATGGATGTCAACAAAACCATTTAGTGTAAATAGATTCCAACCTTTGGATACTCTCATTTTCCCGGAATCAGAAAGTTTGGCAGAATGATTATCCACATTGATATTTAGCTGGATATGATGAGATTCAAATTCTACAACTGAAACATTTGTTTCTTTGCACGAAATGAGAAATA
>Ga0233436_1001792_pt1 | contig 16671 bp, 14 predicted proteins | sample SI_122_August201_2_FD_182723 | JGI IMG/M metagenome (GOLD analysis project Ga0233436, IMG submission 182723) | Seawater microbial communities from Saanich Inlet, British Columbia, Canada - SI_122_August2016_150_MG | ecosystem: Environmental > Aquatic > Marine > Inlet | place: Canada: British... | reverse complement strand
AACAAGATTCTAAACAAACAAAAAAAGAAAAAGGTATGGAAAATAAATAACATACACCAAATAGGTGTATATATTTAAATTTAAAACCAAATATTATTAAACAAAAAAACAGATATTAAGAATACTTTTTATTTAGTTTAAAAAGTGTTTTTATGGTTTGTGTTAAAGTTACTGACCATAATAATAATAAAAGATACCATGTAATATCATAAGGTTGAACTAGACCAGATTTAATACAAAAATAAGCAACTAAACCAGTCATAACACTTAAAGCAACCCCAGGACATATTAAACCAAATACACTAATGTTAGAACCTTTTTCTTTTGAATGTACTTCATATTCTAAATAACCAGTTTTTTTTAAGAAATTATAACCAATATAAATAATAATAAGTTCAAATAAAACACAAGTAACAGTCAGGATTAAACCAAAGAAAGAATGACCAGTGTTTGTAGATAATGTATGTACACTATGTTCTAATCTTACAAGTGTAATACCTACTAAGGTAATGATTGGAATAAAAATCCAAATAGTAGCACCAGCTTTAGCAGATATACCACCTTTATTTATAATACTTGTAATTCCAGCAACAATAAAAACAAAAGTAAAAACTAATGCAGTTATTAATGTAAATAAAGAAAGAACAAAAGCAATAGTTTGTGTAGTTAAGTTATGACTCATTGCAGCAGGGGCAGCTAAACCAACAGCAACCATTAATAATGAGAAAGGAATTAAAAGTAATACAAAAGAATTATTATTATCCCAAGAAAATTTTGAATCACCATTGATATTTAATAATGTATCAGTTTTACTTTTAAGTAACTTTAATTGCCATATAAAAATCAGAGTAAATGCAATAATTGCAAAAGGGAATAAGTATTCAAAAATAGTATGTAAATTAGGAACAAACAAAGCCCCAAGTATAAAAGAGACATTTACTGTCATTGCAATTGCTAATGGTTTAGCAAATTTTGTTGCTTCTGCATTAGAATTATCTATTTCACTATTAACTATTTCATTACTTTGATTACTAAGTTTTAAATTAGTAATTAATGATTTAATATGCCATAAAGCAAAAAACAAAGTTCCAATCATACCAAAAATAATCAAAAAATTAGATACCATATTATCTGAGTTTTCTAAGAAAGTTATTGTATGACTCCAAGTTGCCATTGGAAAACCTTTATGTAGTCCAGCAAAGAAAGCATGTGGAATCATAAAGAAGGCTACAGAAATTCCCCCAAGACCTAAAGTTTGTAAAAATGCTATGGGCATTAAAATATTTTTTTTATTCATTTGGATTATCCTATTTATTTTATAGGAATTATACATAAATAATATCAAAAAAACCTTAAAATTGAGAATTTTATTTTAATTTATTATTAAGTTTTTTTAGGTATAATAAGAATATAATTATATAGAGAGAGGGAAATAATGAAAAATCTAGTAGTAGCATTTGATTTAGACGGTACATTGATAGATAGTACACATAGACAAAGGGTAAAAGAAGATGGTTCGTTTGATATAGAATATTGGTTAAGAAATATAAAATATAGTAAAATATCGGAAGATAGTTTATTACCTTTGTATGACTTGTATTTAGAATTGAAAAAAACAAATCATACAATTATAGCAGTAACTGCAAGAAAAATATCATTACATGATATGACTTTCTTTAAAGATAATGGAATATATTTTGATAAAATATTACATAGGGGAGATTCAAAAGAATTAGATGAAGTTTTAAAAGACCAACAATTACAAAAATATTTTGAAGAAAATGGTTTAATACCATTTATTGCATTTGATGATAAACAGGAGAATTTAGATGTATTTGATAAATATGGTTTTAGAACATTTCATGCAACTTATATGAATGATAAGTTATTAGAAAAAAAATATAATCCAAAGATTAAACCTGAAAATTATAAAAATTAACCCCTAAAGTTATAATAAATATAAAAAAGGTAAAAATCATGCATCAAATTAGCAATAATAAGGAAGAAACAAAAATAAGAAAAAAAATAATAATAACTTTAATAGTGATATTAATCATTATAGTTATTATTGCAAAAAACTAAAGAAAAAAAAGTACTAATTATGTAAGTTATTCAAAGTTTAACTTTGATATATTAAAACCTACACACTTTAGTGTGTAGTAGTTTAGAACCAAAGTGTGATATTATGATTATTTTTGTATAATAATCATAGATTTTAATATATTGATACCAGTTTGAAGTTGGTTATCTTTATCTAAATCAGTTTGAGTTAATGAGGTGGTGTTTTTATTATTGACTTGAATTTCTTTTTCTATAATAAGTTTATCTTCATCTTTAATTTCAATATCAATTTTTTCTAATTCACCTTCTAAATGTTTTTTTAAGTCAGATTCTTTTATTTTAAATTCATCTTTATCCTCAACAATAGATTCACCTTTAAAACTCATAACATCTGGGGTAATCCCTTTTGCTTGAATTGTTCTACCACTTGGTAAATAATATTTAGCAATAGTTAATTTAATGCCTTCTTTTACATCAGTTGAAATAGGGATAACAACTTGAACAGAACCTTTACCAAAAGTTTTTGAACCAACAACAATACCTCTTTTATGATCTTGTAAAGCCCCAGAAACAATTTCTGAAGCACTTGCACTACCTTCATTTACCAATACAACGATTGGTTTTTTAGTTATAGTTGAATCTATAGTTGCAAAATGTATCTCATTGTCATCTTCTTGTCTACCTTTTTGTGAAACAATAACACCTTCATCAATAAATAAATTAGTAGTATCAATTGCTTGTGATAATAAACCACCTGGGTTATTTCTTAAGTCTAAAATAATACCTTTTGTTTTAGTATCATATTCTTTAATATGTTTACTAAGTTCTGAAGCAACTTTGGCATCAAATGAAGAAACTCTTAAATATAAAATATCATTAAATACTTTTGCATGAACTGACTCAATTTTGATAATATCTCTGATGATAGGTGTTTTTAAGGGTTTTGTTTCACCTTTTCTAACTAATGTTAAAATGGTTTCAGTTTTTGGTTTTCCTCTCATTAATTTTACAGCATCATCTAATGTCATATCGAGAGTTGTTTTATCATCAATTTTTAAAATTATATCACCAGCTTCAACACCTGCTTTTTTTGCTGGTGTATCATCTATAGGGGAAATAACAGTTAAAGCACCTTTTCTTAAAGAAACAACAATACCTAAACCACCAAATTCACCTTTGGTTTGTATCTTCATTTCTTTATAATATTTTTCATCCATAAAAGTGGAATGTGAATCAAGTTCTTCTAATAAACCTTTAATAGATTTATTTACAATTTCATTAAATTCTACTTCATCAACATAAAATCTTTCAACAAGTTGGATAATACTTGAAAGTTTTGTTATAGATTCAATTCTTGTAGGTGTTGTTTCAGTTTCTATTGTTTCGATTTTTTCTATTTCTGTAGCATTTACAACTGATAGTAAAGATAAACTTAGTAAAAGTTTAGGTAAAAATTTCATTTTTTTATTTTCCTTAATAAATTATATATTTATATTATAGTTATTAATTATATAACTATCTATTTAATTTTTTCTAATTTTGATAATATATCTTCAACCATTAAATCATCTAGATTTTCAAAGATTATTTCAACAATGGATAATTCTATAACCCAATCAGTTCCAATTCTTGTAATAATGTGTTCGAAAACTTTTTTCTCGTAAAAAGAATTAATTTGTAAATAATTAAATAATTTTTTTCTATTGGTCATTGTTTTCTTTTCAATAATTGGCATGTTTTTTTCCTTTATATTTAATAATATATTAAAGAGACTTAAAAGAAAATAAAACTATAAAAAAAAGAATATGAATGGAATTAATTATAATTCAAACATGAAACAAAAAAAAACAAAAAAACTAAATGAATTAGCAAAAATATTAGTTACTTTAACTTGTGCAAAAGAAAGTTTTGAATATTTAAAAAGTACAAACCAATATATATTAGAAGAAATATTAAGAGAAACTAGAAAAGAAATTCAGAAAGAATTAAAAAAACTAAAAATAAATCAAATAACATTAAATCCAACAGGTAATAGAGAAATTACTTTAAAAGTTTAATATATAAAAATCAAATAAATAATTTAATATTAAGTTTTATTAAGTAATATTAAAAATATTTTAAATAAAAAAGGAATAAATATGGAAAAAGAAAATCTAGAGGATTATATTAAATCATTAATGGAATTACCAGATGAAGACTTATTAAAAGAAATGGATTCAATTAGAATTGCATTAAAAACATTTATAGATTCAGATGAACCAACACCAGAACAAAAAGAAATATTAAAAAGTATTTTAGAAGATTTAGAGTCTTCGATTATAACAGAAGATGAAATAAAAGAATCACAAAGAATTGACAAGTCTTAGAATTCTAAATCTTGCCAAATAGTAGGAGATTTTTTTTCTTCTACTTTGTTGTTATCATTCAATTTTATTTCATTAAGAAAAGAATTTTCTACAATAATACTATTTTCAAAAAAATGTTCAACAAGAATAGAATCAATAAATAATCTAATTTTAGGTGATTTATTTTCTAAGTCTGCTAACCCTGTTCCAATACCATCCAATGGAAACCAAATAGTAGTACCAGATAAACCTTTAGTATAGAGTTTTCTTAATTGTATTTTTACTAAATCTAACTCATCTTCTTTATCTGAGAAAAAAGAAGTATCTTTCATAGAAGGTTCTCTTTTTGTGGCAATTCCAAAACAATTAGTTTTATCACGGCAAACTTTGGCTTGACCACCTTTACCTTTTTCTAAGATGTTATCACCAAAAACAATAATATCATTAGGATGATTTTGAATAAAAGAAGGAGTTATTTTTTTAATAAATCTACAATTTAATTTTGGTATTTTATTTTCATTTAAAAATCCAACTTCTAAAACTTCTATACCTTGTTTTTTTGCATAATTGATAGAATGTTGAGTACCATTAGAACCATTTGTAAATGCAATGATTATATCAGAATGATTAACTATTTCATAATTTCTTGCAAAACCTGCACCTTTACCTTTTGGACCATTCCAATCAGCAAAATAAATATCTTTTTCAAGTTGATGATTATCAGCAAAGTCAGAACCTAAACTATCAGCACCATTAGCTCCACCAGAAACTATACAAGTATTTTTTTTATCTAAATTGTTTTGATCCATATATTCTAAAACAGTTTTTTCTAATAAACCATAATTTTTAAAAGTTCTACTACCAATAATTGCAATATTGTGAATATTATGGTTTATTATTCTAAAAGTACCATAATCTCTTTTATAGTTTTCATATCCAAACTCATTAACAATAACTTTTTGACATTCATTTTCAGTCATATTAAAAATATTACAATTAAGTTCTGTAATTAAATTTGAACTTGCATTTTCAAAAAATTCTGCAACTATTTGTCTATGACAAAAATCATGTGCATTTTCAAAACATAATAATGCGATTCCATCGTATATATGTTTATCAATAGAATTAATAAAAGAAGCAATGTCTTTTTCTAATAAAAGTAATTGTTTAGAATCTTCACTAAAAAGTATTTCTTTTTTAAATCTTGAAATGTAGTTTTCTCTATCAATGTTTGTTTTTTTAGAATCTTTATGTTTTTTTAATATATCTTCAGAAGGAGCAAGTTGTTTGAATTTTTGAATATTGTCAATATATTTTGGTGGAAAAATTGAAATAGAAACAGGTAGAATATTATTTTTTTCTAATATTTTTATTTGGGTATAATTTGCAGTATATATACTAAAATTTTTTTTCATATTTGATGTCCTAATTAATATTTTTTATAATGTTAATTATATCTAAAAAAGATATTAAATAAGGTTAAAACTTATAATTTATCGATAGTTAATTGATAACAAATACTTTTCTTTAAAAATATTTTTTTCTTTTCATTTAAATAAGTTTTATAATCTTCAAGAGTGAATTCTTTATAATTTTTTGAATAAAAATTATTAATATATATTTCTTGTTTTTTTATAATAAAAATACAATTATTTATATTTTTATTATTTTCAGAAATATTATCAGTGTCAAAAGCATTTAAAGAAATAACAGAAATAATTAGAGTTAAGGGGATTAGTCTCATTTTGGTTCCTTTTATAATTATTATAATGAGTATAAAAAAAAAAAAGACTAAAAAAAAAATAAATCTTAAAATAAAAGAAAAGAAAAAAACTTATAATAAAGAAAAAGAAAAAAGGGAAAATATGTATAATTCAGATTTAATAATAGTAAGAGAATTTTTAACAGAAGAAGTATTACCTAAATATGATAATGATTTAGAAAGAATATTTGGAATAGAAATAAAAATATTAAGAGAAATAAAAGAAGAAATCAATAATACTCCAAAGGAAATAAAAGAAAAAATACTAAAAGAAATAAATGAATTTGGTGAAAAAATAACAAAAAGAAAATTGTTAAAATTAATAGATGTAAAAGATAATTATTATGAAGAATTAAATTTATTATGGTTGTTTGATAAATTCAAAAATATAGAAGACCCTTTTGAAATAGGAGAATTAACTACAAAAAGAGAAGAAATACTTGAAAGTTTATCAACTAAATATGAAGTAGATAGATTTTTTTTAGAAACACTTGAGAAAAATGAAGTATTAGAAGTAATTTTAGAACAAAAAAATAAAAGAAAAGAAAAAATCAAATCAAAGCAAAAGAAAAATGTACAAGTAAAAAGTCAATTAGAAATATATTTAAAATCAAATCAAATACCTAGAGAAGTAGCAAAAGGTATATTGGATATTTATAAAGTAGAACAAATTGAAAAATTTCTTGAAGGAAAAGGTGGTATAGATGTTATTAGTGGTTTTGTTACAGAAGAACAAAAAAGAAGAAGAACAAAAGAAGTAATGACATTAAATGAAATAGATTTATACAAAGAATCTGTTGAAAGTATAATAGAATTAATAACTGAAGCAAAAAAAAATACAAATAAAATATATAATATTGCAATTAGAAATGACTTTGATTCAGATGGTGCTTATTGTACTGTTGCTTGGAAATATTTTGAAGAAGCAATAGAAGTTTTAAATATTAAAAATATAAAAATAGAACAAAAAACAGTAAAAAATGAACAAGTAAGAGGGGCAACAGAAGAAGATTTTGATTTAGATAAAGAATATGACTTGATATTGTTTAATGATTTAAATTATGTACCTTTAGATACAACAAAAAAACCAAAATCAAAAAAAGTAATAACTTTTGATCACCACCATGATGAAAGACAAATGAAAAATGAAAATCCAGGGTTACAAACAGATAATTATATAGCAGTGAATCCATTAAATAGTAATAATCCAAATCAAATTCAATTTTCTGCAGCAGGGTTAACTTCAAATATAATAGAATCAGTAATAAAAAGAATTGTAACAAAAGAAGATTTGTTTGATGAAATTGCTATAGATACTGAAAATAGAGATCAAATAAATAAAATCTTAAAATCAATAGAAAAGACAGGAAGGAGCGGTAATACTTCAGATGTTACTATTAAAGATCACTCAATTATAGGGTTGACATTTAAAGAACAAGAAAAGTTAAATAAAGTGTTTAATAAGTTTAATAAATTAAATTATTACAAAAGAGATCAAGTATTTACTAAAGAGTCATTTTATAGACATTTAAATGCAAATATAAATCAACCAAATGAAGAAGTAAATGAATTATGGGATGAACTAAATAATATATATAGAGAAATAATCATAATGTCAGAAAATAATAATGTATCTAAAGGGGAATTGTATAATAAAGTATTAAATAAAGAAATAAATCAAATAACATTTGAACAAATAGATAATCTTCTAATAAATTATTTAAAAGATAATAATGAAAATAAAGTTACAGAAAAACAACAAAGAATAGAAAGTTTATTAAATAGGTTTGGAAACACTCATAAAAAAATAATAAAATATGTAAAAAATAATGATTCAATAAATAGGAAAAAATATGGTTCAACATTAACAACTGCAATATTAAAAAGTAATGATAGTTATAGATTTTCAGGATTAGCAAATCCTTCAACAACTGAAACACAAATGTTGTTTAAAGAAAAAATTGAAAATGGTAAAATAAAAGGTTACCAAATAGTTAATGGTAGAAGTGATTTGGAAATGAATGGTGAAGAAGGATGGGAGTTATATGAAGAAGAATTAAATAAAGAAATAAATTTAATAATTGCAAATAAATTAATAGAAAAAAATAAACAAGGAAAATTATCAAAATCAGAATTAAAAATATTAAATAAAAACAAACAAATAGTAAGTTTTCAAGGACATGGTGCAGCACATGGTGGTACTATATATATACCAAAAGAATTAGGTTTAGAACAAGAAGAGATGGAAAACATCTATAAACAAATTATAGAAGGAGAAGGTTCATTAATTCATAAACATATAAAAGAAGTACAAAATAAAATTGAAAACACAAAAGTAGATAATATGAAAGAATTAATAATAACAGAAGAACAAATGATACTTTTACCTGAAATATTAAAATCCATAAATCTATTAACAGATGGAAATGCAATAATTAAAAAAGTAATTATCAAAATGCCAGAAAAAACTTTAGAAGATAAAAAAGAAGATACATATGGGAGTGAAGCAACATTTACTGATTTATCTATAATAATCCCTTCAGAATTAGAAAAAGAAGTTTTAGGTGGAAAATTTGTAGAAGCAAGTATTATGGGAAGTAGTTTTATGGTTAAAAAAGTTATTTCAAAAGAAGATGTTGAAGCAAAAAAAAGAAGGGGTGTGAAAGTATTTAATAATGGTAATCCATTAGTTGTATTACATTCGGAAATGTTAGAAACTGAAGTAAAAGTTGGAAAAGAATTTGAAAATAAATCAAAAGAACAAAAAATTGAAGCATTAGATGGTTTTGAAAAAAATCAAATAGATAAGTTATTAGAATTAGGTGATTTAAGTAGTCAAGGTATTTATATATCTACAGAAGAATATGATACAAGTACAGAAACAAAACCAAAAATAGATTTTGATATAGAAGCAATGGGGAGTACTAAAAGTGAAAAAATATTTAATCTTGGTTTCATAATAGATAATGGACAAGGAAAAAAAATATCTATATCTATATTTTTAAATGTAGAAACTTCATTAGCAAGTGAAGTGTTAACAAAAATACAAAAAGGTTTCTTAACAGAAAATGGTTTAGATTATTCAAAACTTGGTGAATTAGATATTAAAATAAAAGAATTGTTAAAAACATTTAATGAATATATAATGGTGGCACATAATGGTATATCTTATGACTGGAGAATGTTAGAAGATCAATTCAAAGAAACAAGTGAAATTATGTTAAAAGAACTACCATTGTTAGATACAGTTAAATCGGCTAGAGAAGCAATGGAACATTATGGTTTAGAGTTAGGTGATTATAAAGATGTTACAACTTTCCAAGATTTTGATTATATAAAAGAACAAAGTCTTGAAAGTTTTATATCATTTGATAAAAATTGGAGTAAGAATAAAAAATTATACAATTTATATGAACCAAATGAATATTTTTACTTTGAAGAAAGTATGGATACAACTTCAGAGAATGAAGAAATATATTTAAAATATAGAAAAAAAGATGGGACAAATATAGCAATATTAAAAAAAGAGATAAATAAAGAAGGTGAAACAAAAGTGAAAGATGTAAATACAAAACAAGAAATAACAGAAGAAGAGTTTAAAAAACAAATAAAACCAAAAAAATTATCAACTAAATATAGTGTAGATTTAATCAATAAATTAAAAGAAGTACATAATATACATTATGAAAAAAATAAAGGAATATTAGATACAAAACATAATGTAGAAAGTTTAACAGAAAATGGTTCTTTAGGTGATTACTTAAAAGAAGATTTATATGAAAATTATTATTTTACATTAAATAAAGATAATAATCATAGAAAATTCTTAAGTAATTATGATAAAGAAAAATATAAACCAGAAATAAATAAAGTATTATCAAAGATAAAAATAAAAATAGAAAATGGTATTTTAGTAAATGTTGCTGAAAGTAGTAAAATTTCAAATAGACTAATCACATATTTAAATAAACATATAACTAAAGAAGGTTTAATGAAAATACCATTTATTGGTGAAAATATAAACCTTTTAAATATTATTAATTCAATAGAAAAAGGTAGTACAAAAATTACCAGTACATATAGTACAGAAACATTTTATGAAGAAACAATAGAAGAAATAATAAGAGAAACTACTAAAAAGTTCTTAAATGAAAATAATGAAAAGGCTAAAATTAGTGAAGAGATTACATTAAACTTATTCTTAATTAGACAAGGTTATATATCAAATATTAGTTTTGTATCTATGTCAAAAGAAGAAATAGAATATTATATTAAAAATATAGAATCAAGAACAAATATAGATAGAAAGTATATTAGAGAGTTAGTAATAGATGTAAGAGAAGAACAAACAAAAGGGTATAAAGATTATTTAGAAACATTAGAAGAAATGGGAATATATAATGTTAATACAATAGAAGAAATATCAGGTTTAATAAGTAAAGTGCTTGATCAAAAAGTAACAAAACTAGAAAGAAAAGAATATAAAGAAAAAATAAAAGAGATAATAGGACAAGAAAATACAGAAGTAGAAGAAAAAGAAGTTGATAATTTAATTACATTAGTACAACGGAACTTTCTTATATCTGAACCACATTCAGCAAATGGTGATGCAAGAATACAAGGTGAGTTAATGGATTTTTTAACATTACTTTTAGGTAAAGATGTATTAGGTGAAGAATATATTACTGCAACAAAAGATTCTATAATTAACTTGAGATTAGGACAACAAAAAATGAGAGAATTGTTGGAAAAAGAAAATAAAAGAATAACTTTTAATCAAACAGATGTTTGGGTAAGAAATAAACAAGAAGAAAATAAAACAAATATAGATAAAAAAGAAATAAAAGAATATATTGGATTAAAAAAAATAACAAATAAAATAGAAAAAGAAAAGAAAACAAACTTAAATGAACAAATAACAAAAAAAATAACAAGTAAAAATTGGGAAGAAGAGATATATTTTAAAAATAATTTAATGAATCAAACAATTATATCAAGATATGATGATGAAGAATTAATAATATTGAAAAAATATTATGGTAAAAGATTTCAAAAAGTTGTTGAAGAACAAATAACAATAAAAAGTTTTATAAATCAATATGAAGAAAATGATTTTCCAAAGAATAGAAATAAGTATAAAAAATTTATTGAAGTAGAAACAGAAAAACTTTTACGCGATGACTTAACTGTAGATGAAATTATGTTAAGGTTAAATAATAATTTTAATTTAGAAGAGAATGAAATATATTCTATAAAAGAATATATAATAAATAAAAGAAATTTAAAACAAGTGGAAGAAATAGAAAAAGAAAACAAAGTAATAACAAATAGAATAAATGATTTAGAAGGTAAATATGATATATTTATCTCTGAAACAGGAAAGAATCTTGTAGGGAAATTAAGAGGTTTAATGGACAAAGATAAAGATAAAAAATTAGCAACTTATACCAAGATGAAAAAAAGTGAAAAAGTTTTAAGTGTAGAAGAACAAAAAAGTTTAGTTGAAGGTTTAGTAGATGAAATTGTTTTAGAAATAACTAAAACAAAAGAAGAATTAATAGATTGTAAAAAAGAAAATATTGAAGAAACAATTAGAATAGTTTTAGATGAAATTATTAAATATATGATAAAAACAAATAAAGTGACTCGAGACAATGTAGAATTGTTAAAAGAAGATGTAATGGAAATAATAGGAAAAATAAAAGTAGAAAAATATAAAGCAGCACCACAAACAATGGATGGTTTTTATGAATTATTAAATGAATACCCATATATACAAAATCAAAATCAAATGATAAATAAAGAAAATAAAAAAGAAACAGGAAGAGAACCAAGATAAAAAAAAGGAAGGGAATAACTTAAAAAAAGAAGAATATAATATTCTTTCTTTAATTAAGTCACTAACTGTGAAGGAAACGAACAAAGAACCTATATTTGCTTAATAAGTTTCTTCTTTTGTTAATATTTGGTAAGTTTCTGAAATTATTCTTATACAAGGTCATAATTCCTTGTAGTCCATATCTTTTTATGGATAGGTTTGATTACTTTTAATCAACCTTTTAATTATGTAAAACACCTTCCTTTGAATAATAAGTTATAAATTATTAGTTAATAATTTGATAAACTTTACTTTTTAAATCAGTAATATTGTTTTGATTAAAATGATTGATTGAAATATCCTTAAAAACCATATTTTGTTTTAAACCAAAAGATTTAAAAACTTTAGAATTATTTGAAAGAGTTACTGAATGTTCAAAATTAAAATCAATTAATTTTTGTTGAACTTCTTCAGATAATAAATAAGAAATGAAATCATTGGATTCCTTAACATTATTAGATTTTTTACTTATACCAATACCTGAATAAATAGGAATAATCCCTTCAAGTTTTTTATTTGAAAATTGTTCTGGTAAAATTAAAAAAGTATTTTTAACTAATTTTTTTTGTTCAGTATTTTCAAATAATAATCCATAAGTATTTGTATTTGATATTGCAATTTTACATTTATTATTATATATGTATTTAAATTGTGTTGTATCATCTCCAATTGGATTCATAGAAAGATTTGATTTAAATCCATTAAACCATTTTTTAAATTTTTTCTTACCCATATTAATAAACAAATGTGTAAAGAGGTCTAAATTATCACTATGGTATAGATTTCTAACACAGATTTTATCTTTATATTGAGAATTTGAAAGTTCTTTATAGGTTGTAGGATAAATAGATTCATCTTTTTGAACAAAAAAAGTTCTTAATCTATAAGATATATTTAACCATTGTTTGTCAATATCTTTATATTTAACATCAACGTTAGATAAAATATTATCATTTATGGGTTGTAATAATCCTATGAACTTAGCTGTAATAATTTTACTACTATTATTTGTTAAAATTAAATCAACATTACTATTTTCTATTTTTTTAAAAATATTTCTATCTATTTCATTAACAGAAATTCTTATTCCCGTCTTTTCTTCATAATCTTTAAATATTTGTTTAATTGTTGGATCAAATTTATCTGTTAATATATTTAAAGAATTAGCATTAATGAAATTAACTATTGAAAAAATAATTAAAAGACTTAAAAATAAAGATTTAGTCATATTGTATATCCTTGTGTTTTTACTTAATTATAATGATAATCTGAAAATATTAAATATATTTTGTAAATTAAATGATAAAAAAAAAGGTAGAAAAATTAATTTCTACCTTTTTACAATGACTTATTTTTTTAAAAAATAATGTTGCCCCTTAACAAGAAGGAACGTTTCCACTATCAGAAGCATATTCATAAAAGAAGTCAAAATAATGTTCTAAATATTTGTCTTTTAATGATTTTTCTTTTAAAGAAGGACAAATCTTTTTTAATTCACCACTAAGTGTTCCTGCTTCCATAATTTGTTCCCACTCATCTTGAGAATGTTTAGAGGCCATTTTTGCACCAGAAAATTCACAAGTTTTTTTTAATTTTTTAGAGTAAAGTTTTTGTCCTTTTGCAACGTTTGCACTTGCACTTGTTGTAAAACCAATTAAACCAATACTGATTATCATTAATAATTTTTTCATTTTAATTCCTTTATTATTTTTTATTTATTTGCTAAACCGATAGTTTCAGAAAATTTTTCTAATTCTTCATTAGAATACTTAGCAATTTGACCTTTCATAAGACCTTTCATTGCACCACCATAAGAACCATCTTTGTATCCTTTTAGAGAACCAGCGATTTCTTGATGCGTCATTGTAGATACAACTTTAGATTTACCTAATGCTTTTTTAGTCCAATCCATACCATGACAACCTGTACAAGCTTTGCTATTAACAGATCCTGCCATTAATGTACTAACTAAACCAACTGTTGCTATTGTTAATATAATTTTTTTCATTTTATTTTCCTTATTTTGATTTTATGCAAAAATGAATTACATAATGACATTATAACAATAAATAAAAAAAAAGTAAAAAAATCTTGTGAAATAATTGTGAAAATTATAATTTTTAATTAAAAGCGAAAGAAAATAAAAGAAAAGAAAAAATTAAGATACAAATAAGGATAAAAACTATATAATTGTAATAACTGACTTATTTATTATAAGTAAAACTTATAATAAATAAGGTAAAGTTATATTAAATATTATATAAAAGGATAAAAAAATGAAAAATAGAATTTTAAAAAATGACTTAGAACAATTAGATGTGATTTTAAAAGAACAAGGTATTTCAAGAAGAGATGCAATGAAAATGATGGGACTTAGTGGAGCAGCATTTATGGTTGGTGGAACAGACTTAGAAGCTTCAACAGAATTGCAAGCAAGTGAAGCAAAAGGTCACATTGTAATTGTTGGTGGTGGTTTAGCAGGTATGTCTACAGCAGCAAGGTTAAGAAATACAGCAGTGAATGTTCAAATAACAGTAATTGAACCAAATTCAGAATCAGTATCTTATCAACCAGGTCAAACATTAGTTGGAGCAGGTTTATGGGATAAGTCAGACATTATATATAATAGAGATGATTTTGTACCATCAGATGTAACTATTATTAAAGAAAAAGCAGTAAAATTTGATCCAAAAAATAATTCTTTAACTACTGAAGGTGGAAAAGAGGTTAAATATGATGGATTAGTTATTGCAGCAGGTGTAAAATTAAATTATGGAGCTATTAAAGGTTTAGAGGGTGCTGGTGAAGCATATTCTTTAGGCGATAATAGAGCTTTAGTATCAGAATTAAATAAAGTTGGAGCTTCCTCAATTTATAGTGCTGATGGTGCAGTTGCAACTTGGGAAAATATGCAAAAGTTTGTTGAAGATGCAAAGTCTGGTAAAAAAGTAAGAGGTGTTTATACACATCCAAATACACCAATTAAATGTGGTGGTGCTCCAAAGAAGATTATGTATCTTACAAATTCAAGATTAAAAGAAGCAGGGGCAAGAGAAAATGCAACACTTCATTTCTATCCAAATGGTGGTGGAATGTTTGGAATAAAAGATTATCATACTGCAATTGTTAAACAATTTGAAAGAGAAAAGTTTGATTGGTCTTACAAACATAACCTAGTAGAAGTTAAAAATGGTACTGCTATTTTTGATAACCATGGTAAAACAAAAGGTAAATGGGATGAAGATTTAGAAGAATATTCAATGATTACAACTCATAAAAAAGTTGAAACAAATTTTGATTTCTTACACATTACACCACCAATGAAAGCACCAGATGAAATTGGTAAATCACCTATAGGTTCTAATAAAGGTTGGGTACCAGTAAATAAAGAAACACTACAACATGTAAAATTCCCTAATGTATTTGCTTTAGGAGATATTGCAGCTGTTCCAATGGGTAAAACTGGTGGAAGTGCAAGAAAACAATATAAAGTAGTTACAAATAATATATTATCATTCTTAGAATCAGGTTCTATTCCTGAAACTAATGTTAAATATGAAGGTTATACAGTATGTCCTTTAATTACAAGTATAGGAACAGTTATGTTAGCAGAATTTAACTGGGCTTCTAAAAAAACAGGTTCAGGTAAAAATGCAGCAATGACTACAATGTTAGATCCAACACAAGAAAGATATATTTGGTGGTTATTAAAGTTCTATTTATTAAAACCAATGACAGTTCATGGAATGTTATCAGGAAAAGCATAATATTTTAAGAAATGATTAAAATAAAAAAGGGTAATAGATTATTTTTTTTTCTTATTTAGGTCTTTTTATTGAAGTATCTAACAATAAAGATACGTTGGACATTAATAGTGTTTTAAAACACTATTAATGTCTTAATCTTGGTAGTAGTGGTAAATTTATTTTACATATAATATTGAAAGTAAGTATTGTATTAGAGAATATTTAAAATCCTTGATTGAAAAGAAAAGATTAATAATCCAGGCAAAAGTTCTTGAATTATTAAATAGAAGTATTTGAATTATCTATAAAAATAAGAAGGATATCTAATGACAAAATATTTAGTTAAAAACAAAGAAGAGTTACAAGAAATTATTAAAACTAATTCTTTACCACTTAATACATTGGATGTTTCATTAATCACTGATATGTCTGGTTTATTTTTCAATATTTCTAATGTTACTTATTTTGATATTGTTTCTTGGGATACTTCAAATGTTACTAATATGAATTGTATGTTTTATAATTGTAGTTCCTTAACGACTATCCATTTATTAGATACTTCAAATGTTACTAATATGGATTCTATGTTTTATAATTGTAGTTCCTTAACGACTATCCATTTATTAGATACTTCAAATGTTACTAATATGGATTCTATGTTTTGTGATTGTAATTCTTTAACAAGTATTCCTTTGTTGAATACTTCAAATGTTACTGATATGTATTGTATGTTTGAAGATTGTAGTTCTTTAACAACTATTCCTTTGTTGAATACTTCAAATGTTACTAATATGAATTCTATGTTTTATAATTGTAATTCCTTAACTAATATTCCTTTACTGGACACCTCTAATGTAACTTCTATGTTTTCTATGTTTT
>Ga0233436_1001788_pt1 | contig 16703 bp, 14 predicted proteins | sample SI_122_August201_2_FD_182723 | JGI IMG/M metagenome (GOLD analysis project Ga0233436, IMG submission 182723) | Seawater microbial communities from Saanich Inlet, British Columbia, Canada - SI_122_August2016_150_MG | ecosystem: Environmental > Aquatic > Marine > Inlet | place: Canada: British... | reverse complement strand
AGCATGTAAAAATTATAAGGCCGGGGTTTGGGTTAGCGCCAAAATATATGGAAGAAATTATAGGAAAAAAAACAACTTCTGCGGTCAGGCGCGGCAACCCTGTATCTTTTGAATTGGTTAAATAATGCTAAATATAGCTAACAATAAATTGTTGTTTATAGAAAATAGGTAAAAACAATCTTTTGGGAAAGGCTTGCTGTGGAATTTTTAGATCAAGGCTATGAAGTGTATTGAATGGTTCTAAATCATAATTTAGAGCCAAAGGTTGGCAGAGTATACAAAATTCCATATCCATCAAACAGGGGCAAAATAGAAAACAATTATGAGGTGTTTGACTATATCTCTTCAACCGATAGAATGATAAACTATTTTGGCTATAGTAACTGCCATTATCGTTTTTAAAAAGACTATCACTATTGAAGATTGGGAGTTTTGCGGACCAAAACAGGTAAAAGGAATACTACTAGTGTTTAATTTTTTATGAAAACTCCAAGCACTGTCTGCCTCAACGCAACCGTTACCCGAGAAAGGCGTACTGAACAACAAAGCGAAATAACACTTAAAGAACTGAAAGAACAACCTGCAGAGTATATATATAACAAGATAAGGATGCTACAAGACCCATATCCAAATGCATTTATTTTATGTCGCTGATGAGAGGAAAATATTTATCACTAATACCTATATGGAGAATTAAAGAAATTATGAAATCAGATAAAAAAGAGATTGGCCGTTTAATTGCTGGAATGAAGAGTGCTTATGCACGCAATGAAAACGTTATGGCTTGGGCTCGTGACAACTCGGCTGGGACGGATAACACAATCGTCAGTAGTCTAATTGCTTACGATTTACAGGCCGGTACTTATGTTGAAAAGACACAAGCCAATCCTGAGTATGTCAATACCTGGAGTACACAATTGGCTGAGCTGTTTCGAATTACACGAAAATCTGTTGCGATTGTTGAACCCTGTTATGAGCTAGCTACGAAAAAATCTCAGCAGCGTATGAGCGATCATGGCTATATATAACCTTAAGGATATTGCTGAAGCGCTCGGTATTTAATTACTACCACCGACGAGCGATCATATTGATGTGAAAGAACTAGAGAGTAAGCTGTTTCTTGTATTATGCGATACGCTCAACCAGTATCATGGAGATCGGTTTCGGAGAATTATCTTAGGACATTGGCTCGCTCGCTATATAGGTACGATACTGAACCGCGTTAAAACTCTTGAACAATGTTTACTGTAAATTAGATTTAATATTTTCTGTTCTAAAATTCGAGTGTGCACATTATATAAGTTATGTAAAATAGCATTAGTTAACTTCTGAGGAAGTTAATCTCAGATTATATTTACTATCAATTCAATTCAATTCAATTAATTAGTAGTGGTAGTTTTTTTTGTTGACTTCCTGTAAATTGTTCGAATAGTTAAAGCAGACTATTTCTATAAGTATCAAGCTCATAGGGATTCTATATAGAGCCTACTAAAAAAATTTCTAAAGGATAATGTTTTAAAATGAGTGAAATAAACCAGAAAAAATCAGAATATTGGGCGCTGCCAGGTGCGGCTTCTGTGTACCACAAAGCTGTATATTCGGATTTAGGGTCGGTGAAAGTAAAGAATATAGTTGAGTTAGCGATAGTGACGGATGCAGTAGAAGGGCGAGTGTTAGATGCCGGCACAGGGACTGGTCGATTTGCAATACCGCTTGCTTATAATGATAAAAACTATGTTGTTGCGCTAGATTATTCGAAGGAGATGCTGGAGTTAAACGAAAGCATAAGTAAAGATTTAGATTTGAAGAATATCGAGTATATACATGGTAGCGTGGAAGATTTACCTTTCTCAGATAATGAGTTTGACTCAGTTGTCTCTATAACAGTAGTCCGACATTTCCCTCAGTGGGAAAAAGTGTTACAGGAATATATTAGGGTATTAAAGCCAGGTGGGACTTTAGTTTTTGAAATGTGCAGTGCGGATCATTATGCGTTTGTAAGTCGGTTTTCGAAAAAGCGAATAGAAGCAGCAGTCGAGCAGGATTTCTTTTCGTATGAGTCTAAAGTGAAGCAGCGAGATCTTGAGGATTGGTTGAAGAAAAATGGCATGATAATTACAAAGAAGTATACGTATGACTATTTAAATAATAATCAAATACTGAGATTAATTACTCTTAATGATTTTATTTATAGGGTGCTAATGGGTGTGCTTAATAGAATATTAAAACTTAACTTTTTGGCAAAGCTTTTTGCGAAATTAGAGTTGAGTATATTGTCCAAACTACCTCCCAAATTTTCGTATAATTACATGATTGTTGCAGTTAAAGGGTGATTTTTAAAGTTTACTGACTATGTGCACTAAAATCGAGTGAAAAAAGATCCAGCACATAACTTATTACATGGGTTGAAAATCTCTTCAATCCTATATGTTTCGCAAATATTTCTTTTTATTGCCTCGCTGATTTCGAAAAATATTTTGGGCCCAGAATATTCTGGTATGTGGTCTACGTTGTTAGCGATTATCTTAGTACTTAGCCTTTTCGACCTAGGAGTTATTCAAGCCGCAAATAAAGAAATCAGTTTCAACTTAGAGAAAAATCGCTGGGGCATAATTTCGCGTTTAAAAAATAGTATGGCGACGTTTGCAGTAATATCCGGGCTGGTGGGTTCAATACTTGTTATCACATTTGTTTTTATTTTCGACATAACCCTGGATTCTATATTTCTGCAGAGTTTGTTTGTTATATTGTTGTTTATGCCGCTTTATCAGTACATTCTCGCTAAAACTTCGATATTTTGGGCATTTTCTAATTTCACTCCAACGAATTTAGCTGTTTTTATTGAGACTGCCGTATTGATGTTGGTAGGGATTCCATTAATTTATTTTTATTCGATTTATGGTCAGTTGGCTGCTTTTATGCTGGTGCTTATTTGCAAAGTATATTGGTTGACGTGGTCTACAAAAAAGAATCCAACAATGGTCTCTAGTTTTAAAGTGGATTTTTATCACTATAGCGACCTTCTGCGAAAAGGCCTACCATTGCAACTAATTAATTGTGTCAATATATTTAGAAACACGTTCCCAATAATAAGTGTTAGCTATTTTTATGGATTTCAATCTGCTGGAAGTTTTGCGTTAGCTTTTAGTTTGAATAGCTTTATTTTATGGATTCCTTTGTCATTCTCTATTTTTTTGTTTCCAAGTTTACAGCGGCAATTTGCGGAGGAAAATAGTAATCCAGAGGTTCTAAGATCATCTTTATTGGGACCTATTGGCGGGCTTGCCTTTTTAGTGTTTCCGTTAGTAATGAGTGGTTCGAGCGCGGTAATGCCTGTATTTCTTGCGGAAATATTTCCAGAATTCAAAGACTCAGAAATACTTTTTCTGTTACTTTTGTGTAGCTCTTTTTACATGGGTTTAGAGATTACAGCTAATCAAATCTTAGTGACAACTAATAGCCATCGATTGAATGCAGCTCTGTCAATAATGATAGCTTTTTTGTTGTTGTTAGCATGCACTCTTCCAAGTTTATTCTCCTTGTCGTTTATAAGCGTGGCATGGGGGGTTGCTGTAGTAAGTATGTTTGCTGCACTAACAAAGTTATACCTTGCGCTTCGTGTAGTGAGAGATGAACGTAAAAAAGCCACTATTTGGATCTATATATTGGTGCCATCAATATTGTCATTCGCCTCCGTGTTTATTAATTGGCATTTATTCAATATTGTATTCTCTGATCAAAAAGATGTGTTTAATTATTTTGTTTTTGCAGGACTGAATATTATTTTCTTTACTACGGTTTCAGCGGTTCTGGGTGAAAAGGTTGCTTTTGTAGTTAGCAATTTTAGAAAAAAAATACAAATATAGTATTTTGGTGATTTTATGCGCGATAACGTGAAAACAATATTCCTTGTTGATTCTATGAGCGATATTAATGATTTTCAACAAGAATTAAACAAAGAAACGCTTTATGTTTTATCTGAAAATTTTTTAGATCTTACGGATATTGAGAATAAAAGATGGCAGGCATGGCTTTTTAAAGACTCGTTATTGAAAGCAGATTTAAATGTCTCGATAATTAATGATTATTTATCTTTAGATCAATTGGATCAGATCGAAATGGATGCACGGCAGATTGCTGCCTCTTGGTATTTAAGTGAAGGTGTTGATGCAAGTTTGTATGATGGAATTTCGATTGGTGAATGCTTTGAGTATAAAGTAAAAGCTTTAATAGTAAGGGTGATGAAGCTTGTTCGTGGACTACAGTCTTTAAAGAACAGATATAAAGGAGTTAAATATTGTTCTAATTTTAGCTCAGGTTCGATCGAGCATTCTGTTTTTCGTTCTACTTTAGGCGATGTGAAGTCCCTAGGTTGTATGAATGTGAGAGTGGAAGAAAATAAAAGCGTCGCAATTAATTTTGATGAAGCTCTTAAACGAATGCTTGGTTTTTTTATGCGAACAGCGAATATGATTCAAAGTTGTTTGAGTCTCTTTCATTCGAATAAAGGCGAACCAAAGAAAATTCTATTTGTTTCTGGTCGAGAAGGTGAAGAACTTGTAAATTATTGGGTGGAAAAAAATCTTTCTCGTTGTATTGCCGTTTATCTTTTCCGGCCTGCAAGGCCGAGTTATTTGCTGGCAAAGATGTTTAGGGGGGTTGGATTTGATTTTTCTGGAGTTGTTGAAGCTGTTCGTGTAGAACCAGATTTTGCTAGGATTAATTCTATAATCCAAAACATAGAAGGCCTTGCTGCTACAAATATTCAGATTGATCTGCATCTTAATAAGCAATTTAAGGTGGATTATGGGGTCTTCTTGTGTGGATTAATTCGGCAAGATTTTCTGGATACTGCTCGACTTGTTAGATTGATGAATGGTTCATTTTCTGCGGACGTCTATAGTCTTGTAGTCCTGCCTAATGATGTATCCCCTGAGATACGTTGTCTTATTCAAATGTTGAAGAGGTCTGATGTACCTTCACTTGTTCTTCAGCATGGGTATTATTCGTATTTGCATGACATTAATCACTTCTATGCAGATTATTCTGCTTTTTGGTCAGAATTAGCCGCTAGTCGATATATTTCAAGGGGGCTAAATCCGTCTAAAGTTTTTGTTACAGGTTGGCCTCGGCTTCATTTTGACGAAATTAGGCAACAAAAAAATATCCCATTTATTTATGATGAGACTAAAAAAAGAGTTAAAGTTTTAATTTGTTCTACCGGAAGCAAAGCTGTGCATGCTCACCAAAATGAATTATGGGTTATCGACTATATACATATTGTGGTGTGCGCTCTTGTTGATAAGAATACTGTTTTCGACGTGAGTTTAAAGCTACATCCAGGTGAAAATATTGATTTATACAAACAGCAATTCAAAGAATGGGGTGTTACCATTGATCAGATAATTTATAATGGTAAAATTAATGGGTTGATCTTAGGCGCTGATGTAGTTATCTCGCCATCATCTACTGTGATTATTGAAGCTCTAGAATTAGCAGTTCCAGTGGTTTATTTACCATTGGATTATAAAGAAGAGGTCGTTCGTGGGGAGCTTTCAGGGCTTGCCGGTGTGTATACAGTAGATGCCCCAGACAAACTTAGAGAAACTGTTTTAAGAGCAGCGCGACCTTTGAATCAGAAAAATGATGAGATATATGGTTCGGATTTGTCAGATATTGTTGGCTTTCCGGGTCAATTAGCATTGGAAAACTTGTCACAGACAGTACTTGAACTTTCAAGGACTAATGAGGTTGACGTTGAATGAAGAACTGGTGGGTTTATGGATATTAGTGAGATGCAAGTAGAAAATATTGAGCGTTGTTTGTGTTGTGATATTAAAGGGCAAGTGATTTATGAGGGGGTTATCGATCATACTTTTGGTAGTCCTGGGTTATGGAATTATCTGAGATGTTCTAATTGTGGGCATGTATGGTTAAGTCCCCGACCAAAAGAAAGTATTATTTCAAATTTCTACAAAAATTATTACACTCATGCAGTTGATGCAGTTGATTCGCCTGCAAAAACTTTTTTTAAGGGTATTCTAGTTGTCGACAACTTGATATCTCTTTTCTCAAAGCTCCGGTCGAAATTGGTTCATTGGTACCTGGAGTTTTATATGGGGTATCGAGTAGATACAGCAAAAAGAACTGGTTTTGTTAAAAGGATTAAGGCAATAGCATCAAGGTATTCTGGTGCCGGGAATTTAGCTTATCGAAAGGTTCTTGGTTTGCGTTATGTTCCATCGGGAAAAATGTTAGACATTGGATGTGGAAATGGGGCATTTCTAAAAACAATGGACAAGCTTGGTTGGTGTTGCGTTGGTGTTGAAAACGATCCTGTTTCGGCTAATATAGCGCAAAAAGAAAGCAATGCCGAGGTGTATGAAGGAGATTTGCAGTGTGCTAAGTTTGAATCAGAATATTTCGATGCAATTTCACTTCAACATTTGATCGAGCATGTTTATAATCCGCACGAACTTTTACTCGAATGCAAGCGAATACTCAAATGTGATGGTAAACTTGTTGTGGTTACGCCAAATACTGAAAGTCTTGGACATTCATATTTTAAAAAACATTGGAGAGGATTAGAGCCACCAAGACACATAAACTGCTTTAGCCCTGATTCTTTAACGAATACCCTTATTTCAGCGGGTTTTGAAATTGTAGAACTGAGAGTTGAGAACAGTAGTTTAAAAAATATATGGTATGCAAGCCGATTAATTCAAAGTGCAGATGGAGCTATAGGAATAACCAATAATAAAATATTTTATTTTGAAAGCAAATTATTTCATTTGTTAGCACCATTTATTGGCATGTTATTTCCAAATCAAGGTGAAGAAATAGTTCTTACAGTAACAAAGAATAGTGCAAATCTATAAACAAATTGATTTGACTCGTATTCTATTGATTCACAACAAATTATGAGGGGCTTTAGTGATTAAAAATAGTTTATTAGTAGTTTTGCCTGCTGTATTTCTTATCCTATGTGTAGAATTTGCTTTAAGGCTTTTTAGTCCTTTGTACTTAGTTGGTTCAAACGATTTTTATCAATATGATAGTGAGTTAGGATATGTTGGTAAGCCCGGGCATCATTTTAAGGCCAAGGATTACCAATTAGAGTCAATGGTAAATGTAAGCGGGAACATAGGTTTTTATGAAAATTTTAGTAAATATGATAAATTGATATTTACTATTGGTGACTCATACACAGAAGGTGTAGGTGTCCCTGTTGACGCATCATATCCATTTCATTTAGATTTGTTACTTAATATAGATTCTAAAACACGTTCTTATGAAAAACGTTTTGCCGTCGCTAATTTTGGTCTTTCGGGGCGAGGGGGGCTGCAAAATAAGCTAGTTATTCAAAAATACTCAAAGGATATAGGGGTCCCCAATTATATTCTTTACCTTGGTTTTGATAATGATGCCGATGACGATGTTAGGTTTTTAAGTGGTGCGGCAGAAAAAAGTATTATCTCTGGAAGCCCCTATTGGGGGGTATTTTACCCCATTGTTAACTATTTTTTGGTTGAGACTGAAATTGGTAAACGCTTAAAATATGTGGTTCATATTTATCGTGAACGTTCCATAAGTCCCACTGAAAATGGAAATGGAAATGAAGATGTTTCTGTATCAGAGCGTCAAATAGAAGTTTTACGTCAAATATTTGACATTGCGAAGGCCCAAAATTCCACATTAATTGTGTCTTGGGCGGTTGAAAATGAGGCTTATGAGTATATGAAGAAGTTTGCTGCGGAAAACAATGTTCATTTTGCTGACTGGAATTCGTCAGTTGAATCTGTAATTCGTTCAATGCCAAAAGTTGAAAAGGAAAACCTTCATTCCGGTGGACATTACAGGTCATTTGTTAATTATTTAATCGCGCTCGCGTTTGTTGAGGAAATTAAAATGGTTGAGTTATCCAATAAGGAAGGTAAATAATGAAAGACAATGTACCTGATGTTTTTATTCTTCTTATCAACTGGAATGGTCATGAAGAATTGAAGCGATGTTTAAATTCTTTATTGAAACTAAACTACAATTCAACAAATATTGTCATCATCGATAACGGATCTGAACAAGATTCCATTGATGCAATTAGAAGTTGGTGTCATAGCAGCGGTTTTGATTTAGATAAGCAAGGTGTTTATTATCCAGTTTCTGAATCAGTAATTAAAACTTTGACAATTCTTGAAAACGGGGAAAACCTGGGTTTTACGGGAGCAAATGGAAAAGGAATTGAATACGCTCTCGAAAATAGAGCTGATTATGTTCTTTTCTTGAATTACGATACTGTTGTGACCCCAGATTTTTTAACTAAAATGGTCGAGGTTGGCGAGAAAAATCCCAAGAATGGTTTGGTTAGTTGTAAGATTCTTGAGTTTAATGAAGTGGCTGTGGGTGATAAAGATGTAATTTGGAGTCTAGGTGGGTATTCGTTGTCATTTTTAGGTAACCCTCAAAATACTAGTTCTGGGGAGTATGATTCGGCCGATTTTAAAGGTATTGTTGAAAACGACATGATTTCAGGATGCGTGATGTTAATAAAAAAAGAAGTCATTGAATCGATAGGTGTTCAGGATGATCGTTTTTTCTTTGGACTAGATGATGTTGAGTATTCCCTGCGAGCTGCACGTGCTGGTTGGAAAAATAGTGTCGTTTTAGATGCATATGTTTATCACTCTGGATCAGTGTCTACCGAAGGAAGGATTGCACTTCGAACTTACTATTTGTTTAGAAACACTTTTAAAGTTAGATCAATGTACTTTAGCTTATTGAGTAATTTAGTTTTTTATCCCGGGTATATAATTAGATATATGTTGATCGGAGGCGCTGGTCGACGAATTCTTGGCAAGCCATGGTATCTAAAGGCTATGATTATGGGTATTTTGGATTTCCTGAGACACAGGATGGGGAGGTGTCCACACGATTTTTAAAATTATATATGCTTTTATCAATTTTATTTCTTTCCTTGATAGTTGTTGTAGTGGGGGCGTGGGCTTCGTTTGAAAAAAGGAAAATAGCACTTAATCCTTTAAATTTGTTCTGTCTCGGATTTTTATTTTATTATCTCTTTCCGGTTGTTTTTAGTGAGTTTCGCATATTTGAGGATTTACCTCCTCTTTCTCTTTGGTATCGAGTTTATGATGAACCTACAGATGCTTCGAAATGGTTGTATATAGTTTGTGCATGGTTTTATTTCTTTAGTTTTATTTTAGGCTACCTGATTGGCAGGAAAATTTACATCCCTACGATTCGTGGCTTTACAACGAATAATTTTGATTCAAGATTGTTGTATATTTTTTTATTCCCAGTCGCTTTATTAGCTACTATGTTCGCGTATTGGATGAAAGATGAGTTATTTGTTGGTTATCAGGGGAATATTTTTAATGATTTTTCTTGGAGAGGGTCTTTTGCAGCTGTTTGTCTCATTTTATTTGGAATAGCAATTATTAAGTTAAGCGCATTGGGTTCAAGTTTAAACAAAAGATTGTTTTGGAAGACTGTGTTATTTCACCCGACATTTATGGTGTACTGGATATTTGCAGTCCTTAACTTAACGATGGGGGGGCGGCTATACTTTCTTGCTTCAATACTATCGTTGGTTGTTTTTTACACTCGATACATAGCTGGAGTGAAGTTAGGAAGCGCTCTTCTATTCATTATTATCATGTTTGGCTTCATATCGCTTGCTGGGGTTCTTCGTTCTGGAGGACTGCCTTCATTCATTGCTTTAGGTGAAAATTTTGCCTTAGAGGCATTGTTTACGTCGTTACCAATATTTCCACTCTTGTCAGGTAATTCGCTGAACGTAATCGATTTTCCAATATTTCTTTTAAGTGATTTTATTAATTTGGTTCCTACCGTTCTGTTGCCCGACAAAAGTGATCTAATTATAACACCTGGGCAGGCTGGCCATATAATTTACAACCCGATGGGAGCGTTGCATCAATTTGTTTCTGTTACTACTAATTTTGGTCTTTTGGGTAGCGTGATGTTTTTTCTTTTCTTTGGTGCTTTCTTTGGAGTTCTATTCAAATATTCTGATAGGAGTTATGTTAAAGTTTGGTATGTAATCTCCTGTGGTTTTATAGCTACCAGTTTTTTTAGAGATCCATTTTTTGTGGTAATTATTAAGAATTGGTTTCAGTATTCTTTATTGATTCCTACGCTGATTATGTTTATGACACATTGTTTGAGCTATATTGTGAAAAAGAAAAGATGATACGTAAAATACCCAGTGCAGTGACTTATACTCCGCCCGTTTTGTTTTTAGAATAGAATTATGTAAATGTTAGCTAGTATGAGCGTCGCGGATGTTTTTCATTTAGGTGGAGCTGCTAGAATAGGGTTTGATTAATCTTTATTCTTCGTAGTGCCAAAATAAAGCGGCCACAACAGTGAACAATTAAAGTGATGCTCATGGATTTAATTGAATCGACTGGAAATTGAATGCTTGTTCAGCTTAATCACATCAAGATGTAAAGATAAAATGTAGTGACATGTATAAGTTAGGCAATTTTATTTGTTTGAAAAGTAAGTGTTTTTAAATAGTTCTTTGTTGTATGATATCCCGTCGCATTTTAGCTCTAAGTATGAATATAAATCGAATTAAAACGTTGTATAAGTCAATTATTTGAGGAAAGAGCTTCGCGATTTTGTTATGTTCAATCAAATTTATATTTTTATAGTCACACATTTACATGTTTTTTAACCTGATGCCTAGTTTTTACTTTAATGTGTTAGACTTCCATTGCTTTTGTTGATGATGTTCTCTTTTGCCTTAAGTAATGCATATTAGCTTAATAAGTTTTAGTTTATTTATATTATAATTATGAGAAAAATTTTATCCTGTTTGAATTTAGGCGATGCTGTAATTGATGCATATTTTTGTAGTCTCTCGGGCGGTGAATATAGTCTTTTAGTAGCGAAGCATCTTCGGGAAATCATCGATGCTATCGGTTATTCAGGAGATGTGGCTTATCTTGATATTGATTTTCAACAAATTCCCCCAGCATTATTTAACCTAAAAAATAATTTCAAATCGATTAGCGTAGGCCCTATTTTTAGGGATGCAATTCAGTTAAGGAAGATTTTTTCTGATGGACAATATTCTAAAATTGTTGCAAACTCCCCATCTATTAGGTGGAAAATGCTTTCTCTAGGAGTAGATGTTGAGTACCTGCCAGATTCAGGTCGAAATATATACGAACGATATGAGAGGCTTGCTAAGGCACAGGTTTTTCCAATTATCTCCAGATCATCTACTAATGAGATTAAGCAGGTAGGGATATTTCCGGATAGTAGGCAAGTTCATAAAAACTTCCCTATCACTACCTTACTGGAAATTGTAGACAATGTTAGATTGTTTGGTTTCGAGCCTTTTGTTGTATTGACTCCTGGATCAAGTATTGATGCAAATTTAATATCAAAAACTTGTGATACTCGTAAGGTAAGCAGTCTTACGGATTTATGCTCTTTGATTCAAATGTCTTCAGTTGTTATTACGGCTGATTCTTTGCCAGCGCATGTTTCTGAATATTATAATGTTATCCCTTTCGTTATCTATCGGCAGGTTAATTATAAATATTTACCTATTTCTTCAATGAAGAATGGATGGTTTGGTACGTTTGATGACTTTTCTAGTTTGGCTGATTTATTACGCAGCTGATGGCTCGGTGTTTATCTAATTGATTGTATGATATGTGGTAAAATTAACGTTTGTATTTGTATTTGTATTTGTATTTGTATTTGTAATTTTAATAGAGGATTTAATTAATGGATAATCATTCTAAAAGTTTTGTTGATGTGCCGGTTAGCTCTGAGAGAAGCTTCGGATTAGTGTTTGGTTTTGTATTTGCGGTGGTGGGATTTTGGTCGTATATTTTTGGTGGTGATATACGAGTGTGGTCTTTGTTAGTTTCTGCGTTTTTTATTATTATTGCTTTTGTCTATCCTAATATTCTTTCTTTACCAAATAAACTATGGCATAGGTTTGGTTTTTTTCTAGGCTCGATAGTTTCACCGCTGGTTATGATGGTTCTTTTCTTTCTCGTTATTACCCCAGTGGGGTTTATTGTTAGAAGATTAGGTAAGGACTTACTTAAAAAAAATCTTGACGATAATTTAGAAAGCTACTGGATTGACCGAGACAAAGATAGTACCCCAATGGGTTCTATGAAAAATCAATATTGAGGACTTAATAATGTTTAAAGAAATTTTGAGTTTTTTGAAAGCTCGGAAAAAACTTTGGTTGTTTCCGATTATGCTAATAATGGTGCTCCTTGGAGGGCTCCTTGTTTTGGCTCAAGGTTCTGCTGTTGCCCCTTTCATATATGCGTTGTTTTAGACTATGACGAATATTTTAGGTATATCGGCATTTTATCACGACAGTGCTGCAGCGCTCGTCGTTGATGGTGAAATTATTGCAGCTGCTCAGGAGGAAAGATTTACCCGAAAAAAACACGATCCTGGATTTCCTTTGGAAGCAATTAATTATGTATTGACTGAAGGTAATCTTGCTCTATCTGATATCGACTTTGTGACATTTTATGATAAGCCTTTTTTGAAGTTCGAAAGACTTCTAGAAACTTACATTGCTAACGCACCTATGGGATTTAAATCTTTTAGTATGGCAATGCCTATTTGGTTGAGAGAAAAGCTATATTTAAAAAAGCTTTTACTCAAAGAATTAGCAATGCTGGATGAAACATTTAACCCAGAAAAGTTACTTTTTTCAGAACATCATTATAGTCATGCAGCTAGCGCATTTTTCCCCTCACCATTTGAAGAGGCTGTAGTTCTAACTCTTGATGGAGTTGGTGAGTGGGCCACAACAACAGTTGCAATTGGAAAGGGTAGTGAGCTTAATATTGTAAAAGAAATTCATTTCCCCCATTCATTGGGATTATTGTATTCCGCTTTTACTTATTATTTAGGATTTAAGGTAAATAGCGGTGAATATAAGGTGATGGGATTAGCGCCTTATGGAGAGCCACGTTTTAGGGATATTATCTTTGAAAAAATTGTTGATCTCAAAGCGGATGGTTCCTTTCGGTTGAATCAGGAGTATTTTAATTACTCAACAGGTTTGACCATGACGAATGATAAATTCGCAAGTTTGTTTAAAGTGCCTGTACGTAAACCTGAGGCCGAAGACCTTACACAATTTCATATGGATATAGCAGCGTCTGTCCAATTAGTGACTGAAGAAATTGTTTTGCAAATTACTAGAAGTCTTGCACAAGAATATGATATCCCCAATCTGTGTATGGCCGGGGGAGTTGCTCTCAATTGTGTCGCGAATGGGAAAATTTTAAGGGATGGGGCTTTCAAAGACATCTGGATACAACCTGCTGCAGGAGATGCTGGTGGAGCACTCGGAGCTGCCCTTGCCACCTGGCACCAAGAATTGGGAAATAGCAGGACAGTTAATCCTAAAGACTCGATGAAGGGTGGGTATTTGGGACCCTCATTTACTAGAAAACAGATTGAGATTGAGTTAACTAATTGTGGAGCGGTGTTTGAATCTGTTTCTGAAAGTGAGATGCTTTCAGAAACAGCCGAGGCTTTGGCGAAAGGGAAAGCAATTGGCTGGTTTCAAGGGCGGATGGAATTTGGGCCTAGAGCGCTCGGTGGTCGTTCTATAATAGGTGATCCACGTTCAGAGGTTATGCAAAAAAACCTTAATTTGAAAGTGAAGTTTAGAGAGAGTTTTAGACCTTTTGCTCCGTCTGTACTTTGTGATGATGTATCGAAGTATTTTGAGTTGGATGGTGATAGTCCCTATATGCTCCTTGTGGCTAATGTTAGTCAAGCCATCCGCAGAAATATGACTGATGAGGAAAAAAAACTATTTGGTATCGAAAAGTTGAACATAAAACGTTCAGAGATACCTGCGGTAACACATGTTGATTATTCGGCAAGAATTCAGACAGTTCATAGCGATACAAATCCAATGTTCTATGCGCTAATTTCAAAATTTAAAGAGCTAACAGGTTGTTCTGTTTTGGTGAATACATCATTCAATGTTCGAGGTGAGCCAATAGTTTCTACACCTGAAGATGCTTTTAGGTGTTTTATGGGGACAGATATGGAAATGTTAGTGATAGGTAATGTTGTTTTAGATAAAGAAAAACAGGATAAATTACTCGCAGAAGATTATAAAGAGAGATATGAGCTCGATTGAGTAAGTGTAGGTCTTTCAATAAAGTTGGTAATACTCATTAATGATTAAGGGAGATGGTAATGGTAAGCAAATACGAGATTGGCTATATGTCGATGATCATGCAAGAGCATTATTACATGTAGCGTTAACCGGTAAGATTAGCGAAACCTATAATATTGGTGGACATAATGAATTACAAAATATTGATGTTGTTAAAACAGTTTGTAGTATCTTAGATGAGCTAGTACCAAGTAAGCTTAATGGTATTGACAAGTATGAACAGCTTGTCACCTATGTAGGTGATAGAGCGGGACATGATGTTAGATACGCCATAGATGCAACTAAGATAGCAGATGAATTAAACTGGACGCCAGATGAGACATTTGCCACAGGTATTAAGAAAACTATCCAGTGGTATTTAGATAACAAAACCTGGTGTGAGCATGTGCAAGATGGAAGTTATCAAGGTGAGAGATTGGGGTTAGTTGGCAAGTGAGCAATAGCCCATCAGTAGCTGTTTTATTGGCTGCCTATAATGGAATGGAATGGATTGAAGAGCAGGTTTCATCTATTTTGTCTCAGAAAAGCATTTCTATTGAAATATTTATAAGCGTCGATCTATCAAATGATAAAACACATGAGTGGTGTCAGGGCTTAGCAGGGAAGAATGCTCATGTTAAAGTATTACCATATGGGGAAAAATTTGGTGGCGCAGCAAAGAACTTCTTTCGTTTAATTCGTGACGTTGATTTCTCATGTTTTGATTATGTCGCTCTGTCAGATCAAGATGATATTTGGGACAGTAGTAAGTTACATCATGCAATTAGGACGATTGAACAAGATAGCCTGGATGGATACTCTAGTGATGTGACTGCTTTTTGGAGTGATGGACAAGAAAGGCTAGTAAAAAAATCTTTTCCTCAAAAAAGATTTGATTATTTTTTTGAAGCAGCTGGTCCAGGCTGTACTTATGTTTTCAAACAGCAGGCTATACAAAAGTTTAAAAAATTCCTTATTAAAAACTGGACTAAGGTTAATTTAGTTGAATTGCATGATTGGATGATCTATGCTTATTTTCGCTCTCAGGGAATGAAGTGGAAGATAGACGATAAGCCTTTAATGCGTTATCGTCAGCATGATCATAATCAATTCGGCCTGAATTCTGGATTAAAGGCCTATTTGGATCGTTTTTTCAAAATTAGAAAAAAGTGGTATCGTAATGAGGTGCAAAAAGTTACCGATCTATTAAATAGAGTCTGCGAAAAAGATTTTTCTTTAAAGAAGTCTTTTTTAATAAAAAATTTTTGGAATTTGAGGCGCAGACCAAGAGATACCATAATCTTATTATTTGTAATTATTTTTCAAATATTTTAATGAGAATATTATTGACAGGTGCAACAGGCTTTATTGGAAAGGCATTGATTGTGGAACTTATACAGCAGAACTTTAACATATCAATTGCCGTTCGTCAAAAAACCAATCTATTTCCTGATAAAGTTAAACAGTTTATAGTGGGGAATTTTGAAAATAATCCTGATTTTTCTGCTAGCCTTTCTGAGGTTGATTGCGTTATTCATATAGCAGGTAAAGCGCATGTAATTGACAAAGTCAAAGCATCAGCTTTAGATGAATTTCGTAAAATTAATACTGAATTAACACTTGATTTGGCAAAACAGGCTGTAACAGCTGGGGTTGAAAGATTTGTATTCTTAAGTTCAATTGGTGTGAATGGTAATCAAAATAATCAGCCATTTTTGGAAATTGATACTCCTAATCCGCAAGAGCCTTATGCCATTTCCAAGTATGAGGCAGAGCAGGGGCTGTTTAAGCTAGCTAAAGAGACTGACATGGAAGTAGTCATTATTCGTCCGCCTTTGGTTTATGGCGCGAATGCACCGGGAAATTTTGGCAGATTGATGAGTTGGGCAAGTAAAAAATACCCCATGCCTTTGCCTCTTGGTTTGGTGGGTAACTCCCGCTCTTTGGTGGCGATTGATAATTTAGTTGATTTTATTGTTACCTGTGTTACTCATAAAAATGCTGCCAATGAAGTGTTTCTTATTTCTGATAGAGAAGATTTATCTACAACTCAACTATTAAGAAAAATTGCAAAAGCTTTTGGTAAAAAGGTATTTTTATTGCCAGTGCCTGTTCAATTGATGATTTTTATGGCAGGTTTGCTGGGTAGAAGGGCAGATGCGATCCGTCTGTTTTCTTCATTGCGAGTGGATAGCTCAAAAGTAAAAGAGTTATTAGACTGGGATCCGAAAATAACGATGGATGAGCAATTGTTAAAAATTGCCAAGGCTCAAAAAATAAATGTTAATGTTGGCAATTTATCCTGTCAACCAATGAAACGATTTTTTGATTTTTCTTTAGCTGTTTTTCTGATATTCGTATTATGGTTTTTTATTATTATTTCAGCTATCCTTGTAAAAATAACATCGAAGGGCAATGCGTTATATTGGTCCGATAGGGTTGGGATAAATAACAAAATTTTTAAAATGCCTAAGTTTAGATCAATGTTAATTGACAC
>Ga0233436_1001771_pt1 | contig 16823 bp, 16 predicted proteins | sample SI_122_August201_2_FD_182723 | JGI IMG/M metagenome (GOLD analysis project Ga0233436, IMG submission 182723) | Seawater microbial communities from Saanich Inlet, British Columbia, Canada - SI_122_August2016_150_MG | ecosystem: Environmental > Aquatic > Marine > Inlet | place: Canada: British... | reverse complement strand
ATCATCCTAGCTATACTCACATTAGAATGAATCTTGAAGATCGTGAAGCGATGGCCAAGCTGTTTAAAGATCAACAATTTGACGCAGCCGTAAATTTAGCTGCGCAAGCAGGTGTTAGATATTCTATCGAGAATCCTCTAGCCTATATTGATACCAACCTAGTAGGCTTTGCCCATATATTAGAAGGTTGTCGGCATAACAAGGTGGGACACCTTGTGTACGCTTCATCAAGCTCTACTTACGGGCTTAACACCAAACAACCATTCTCAACCCATGACGCAGTTAATCATCCAGTTAGCTTATACGCAGCTACCAAGAAAGCTAATGAGTTAATGGCGCATACCTATTCTCATTTGTATGATTTGCCAACCACAGGTCTTAGGTTTTTTACTGTTTACGGCCCGTATGACAGACCTGACATGGCATTACAAAAGTTCACTAGAGCTATTATGAATGATGAGCCTATCACGGTATTTAACTACGGTAAGCACCGTAGAGACTTCACCTACATTGATGATATTGTTGAAGGCATCATCAGAGTACTTGACAGGCCAGCACCAATAAACCCTAACTGGGATAGTAATAACCCAGATCCTGCTACCTCGAGTGCTTCATACAGAGTTTATAATATTGGTAATAACAATCCAGTAGAGCTTATGGATTACATTGAGGCATTAGAAACCTCATTAGGCAAGACAGCAGAAAAAGAACTACTGCCCCTGCAACCTGGTGATGTGCCAGATACTTACGCCGATGTAGATGATTTAGTAGAGCAGTTTGGCTACAAGCCGAGCATGAGCGTAAAACAAGGTGTGGAGAATTTTGCCAAGTGGTATAAAGAATATAATAATCTTTAGTTTTTAATTACTGTCGATACTTGTTTAATCGAGTCAAGAATAAATTTTGCGTTTGAGTTATTTTCGTCAATCTCATGACCACTTTTAACTAAGACAGTATTTTGAATGCCTGCTGCATTAGCCGCTTGTATGTCTGCCTCTTTGTCGCCAATCATCCATGATTTTTTCATATCAATACTGTATTTATCATTGGCTTGATTAAACATGCCAGGTTTGGGTTTTCTACAATCACAGCGTGACTCTGGAGCATGTGGACAAAAGAAAACACCCAAAATATTAACACCTTGATCTTTAAATTGATTTAGCATCCAATTATTAACAACATGAAAGGTATCTTCATCATAATATCCACGGCAGATTCCAGATTGGTTGGTAACAATAATAATTTGGTAATTTAGCGATTGGAAATAGAGACACGCTTCAAACACGCCATCAATAAACTCAAAATCTTGTATCTTGTGCAGATATCCAACTTCTTTGTTAATAACTCCATCTCGATCAAGAAAAATTGTTTTAGTGGTCATAATAAAGAATACGTATAATCGGTTTAAATTGTTATGTTTTATTTTAAATGCACAACCAACTCTCTGTCGTCATAATTAGTAAAAATGAAGAAAAATTTATTGCAGATGCAGTGAAATCAGCATTATTTGCTGATGAAGTGTTGGTTTTAGACAGTGGATCAACAGACAATACCTATACGATTGCTCAACAGCTCGGTGCTAAAGTATTGCATCAAGATTGGCTTGGATTTGGCGCTCAGAAAAATAAAGCAGTAGAGTTGGCAAAGAATGACTGGGTATTTGTCCTAGATTCTGATGAAAGGATCACCCTTGAGCTACAATCAGAAATCTTGAGTACTCTTAAAAATCCTACGACAGATGGCTACCATGTAGCGAGACTGAACAAATTCTTTGGCAAAAATATTTGGCACTGTGGCCTTTACCCAGATTATAGTATTCGCCTTTTTAATAGGCAGAGAGGCAGGTTTAATGATGTTTCAGTACATGAAAGTGTGCAAATACAAGGCAAAACTGACAAGTTGAAAAACCATATGCTTCATTTGGCATTTAATACAGTTAGCGAATTTATTGATAAGCAAAGAAAGTACGCCGCACTCAGTCAAAAAAAGAAAAATTTAATTAAAGCTTTTATTTCACCAATTTGGACTTTTGTAAAAATTTATATATTCAGATTGGGGTTTATTGAGGGCTGGCGTGGGTTTGTTATCGCTAAGGTTTATGCACAATATACTTTTTGGAAGTATTACAAATGAAAATACTAATTCTTAAGGTTCAAACCATTGGTGATACGTTATTAATAACACCCTTGGTTAGAAATCTTAAAAAATATTATGCTAATGCAATTATTGACGTAATGGTAAATGAGGGTACTGAGCAAATGCTATCGCTTAATCCCAATATTAGTCAGATTATTGAATATAAAAGAGAGTCGTATAGAAGCTTGTCTACATTACAAAGGCTATTAAAAAATATTCAATTGCTAAAAAAAATCAGACAAGCGAAATACGATCTTGTGATTGATTTAGATGATGGCGATCGTGGTGCATTTATTACTTTGATTAGTAGCGCTAAAATAAAAGTAGGTAGTTTAACTATATCTAGTAAGTTTTTGAGGAAGGCATACACTCATTTATTGCCCAAAAGAGATAGCAGGCACACTGTTGAAATTAATTTAGAGCCTTTGCGTTTACTAGATATTCCCATTATTGATAAACAGGTTGAAATTTTTTGGAGTCAAGATGATGAGCAACTTGTTGCTGAGATGCTATTAGATATTAAGAAATTTATCCATATTCACCCGTTCTCTAGAGGCTGGTTTAAGGATATAGATATTCAAACCACTGCTCAGATTATTGATTATTGCGAGCAGGAGTTGGGTATTAAAGTGGTAATTACTGCCGCACCCATTCAAAGAGAATTGGATAAACTGGATAGCATTTTAAAACTCTGTAAATCCAAACCAATTAATTTAGGTGGAAAGCTTACTTTGAAACAAATATCTACACTTAATAAAAGATCTAAGCTATTTATTGGTGTAGATACAGCGATTATGCACATTAGCGCAGCAAATAATACCCCTACATTGGCATTTTTTGGGCCAACTGCGTCAGATACATGGGGCCCCTGGGAAAATGATTTAGAACAAGCTAGTTACCATAGAAAAGGTGGTCAACAGGCGAATGGCAGGCATCGTATTTTTTCTGATGTAATAACATGCCTGCCATGTAACAATGAAGGCTGTAATAACAATCAAGTTAGTGATTGTTTAATAGGGTTAGATATTGGTCTTATTAAGAGGGATATCAATGAGATGATAAATCAGTGAAAATATTAATCTTAAAATTTCGAAACATTGGTGATGTGTTATTAATAACACCTTTACTGAGTAACTTAAAACAATATTATCCAAAAGCTCAAATAGATGTAGCGATTAATAAGGGTACCGAATCAATGGTCAGCTTAAACCCAAACATTAATAAGCTATTTATTTATGATAGAGGTTTAATTAAATCTTTACCTTTTATCAAAAAACTATGGAAAGAACTTCAATTTTCATTTGCTTTTAGACAAGAGCATTACGATATGGTTATTAATTTAACCGAGGGTGATCGAGGTGCACAAATTGCTTGGCTTGCTGGAGCGTCAGTTCGTATCGGCTATCCAAACAAAAATTGGATACTTAAAAATGCATTTACACATTATCTGCCTAAGCAAGCCTTTAGGCACACACTTGAAACTAATTTAGACCCATTGAGAGTCTTAGATATTCCTATCAATAATAAAAAAGTGGAAATTTTTTGGAACAAGGATGACGAGAGTTTTGTAAATGACAAGATGTTAAACATCGAACAATTTATTCATATCCACCCGGTATCACGTTGGTTATTTAAGTGTATTGCCGACCAAACAATGGCAGAAGTTATCGACTATTGTGAGATGGTTTTAAATACAAAAGTTATTATTACTGCAGCTCCTGTACTGGCTGAGCTTGAAAAAGTTAGTAGTATTTTAAGCTTATGTAAATCTGATCCAGTTAACCTATCGGGTAAGCTATCTTTAAAACAAACTGCAGCACTTAACAAAAAAGCCAAGCTATTTGTTGGTGTAGATACAGCAATTATGCATATGAGTGCCGCAAATAATACGCCAGTTTTCGCATTTTTTGGTCCAAGCGGTATGGATCATTGGGGTCCGTGGGATAATAGCATGATACAATCCACTTACACAGAAAGAAATGGATTTCAAATTATGGGTAGACATAGGGTTTTAGCCGAAAGTAGAGGTTGTCAGCCTTGCGGGCAAGATGGTTGTAACGGTAGCAAAGTTAGTGACTGTCTAATGTCTTTAGATATTAACCTTATTAAGAAAAATTTAAAGGAGATGTCGTAAATGGAAAAACCCATTAAGGTATTACATACTGAGTGGTCTGATGGCTGGGGAGGGCAAGAAATTAGAATTCTTTCAGAGTCTAGGGAATTAATGGAGAGGGGTGATGGTGTAGTTATTGTGGCACAACCTAATAGTCAGCTCTTGCAAAAGGCTAAAGAGGCTAAGATTCCTACACTTCCGATCCAGATGAATAAAGGGCTAAATATTATTGCAACATATAAATTGATTAAATTTATTAAAAAAAATCATATAGATATCATTCATACGCATAGCTCTGTTGATTCACGTGTAGGAGGGTTGGCTGGAAAAATTTCTAGAACTCCGGTAGTTCGTAGTCGTCATATCAGTATTCCTGTTAGTAAAAGTAGGCTTACATGGTTTCAGTATATGAAGTTGGCTGATAAAGTGATTACATCTGGGCTTTTTATTAAAAACTCTCTAATTAAAGAAAATAATATGATTGAGGGCCATATTGTGTCCATACCCGCCGGCGCAGATGAAAAAAAATATTCTGCAAGTCTTAATCTTGAAGATATCAGACCTAGATTTAATTTAAAAAAACAAGATTTTGTTATTGGAATGGTATCTGTTCTTAGATCTTGGAAGGGTCACAATTATGCAATAGAGGCTATGATCCCCTTAGTTAAAAAAGTACCGAATATTCATTTATTAATTGTTGGAGATGGGCCGAAAAAAGATGAAATTTTGAAGCTTATTGATAAGCATTCTCTTAGTAAATACATTACTTTGGCTGGACATCAAAATGACCCTGCTCCATTTTATAAATCAATGGATTTAATAATTTTGCCATCTTATGCGGGAGAGGCTACTTCACAGACATTGCCTCAGGCGATGCTAATGGGAAAGCCAGTAATTTCTACAAATATTGGAGGACTTCCTGAAGTGGTTATTAATAACGACACAGGTTTAGTTGTACCTCCAAAAGATAGTCAGGCTATTGCTTTTGCAATATCTGCAATGTATTTAAATTCTGATTTTCGGAATAAAATGGCTAAGCAGGGTAGAGATCATGCGCTAAAGAGGTTCACTTTTAGAAAAATGGTTGACTCTACATATAATGTCTATATTGATTTGCTAAAGAAAAAATAATAGTGATGGAGTATTTGAGATTTACGAGCTATTAGTTAAAAATGAAAAAAATAATTAATTTATTAAATAATATTGTCATTTTATTTAGAAAAAGTAGTTGCGACAATAGGCGGCTTAATCGTGTTATGATGGTGTCAAATACAGCCTTAGGAGATGTCATATTATCCACTCCTGCAATAAAATCTTTAAGAAAAAGCTACCCTGATATTTACATAACTCTAATGGTAAATAAAAAATATATAAATTTTTTTAAGAATTTTGAGTACGTAGATGAAGTTGTAGTATTTAACAAAAGTTTATTAGGATTATTAAGGCATTCTTTTTTTTTAAGAGTGAAAAAAATCGATACAATTTTTTTTTTACATTCTAATGGGCCTCAAGATCTATTTCTTGCATTATTTTCTGGCGCACGCACTCTTAAGGCAATAAATTACCCTGGAAAAGTGTCTGAAGGGTTTAGTGGTATCATGTTAAATGAAGTTGATTATAAGCATAAAAAGCATATTGTAGAACACAGGCTGGATTTGGTTAGGTATTTTAATCCAAGTATAATTGATAAGACTTTAAGCATTCCCAGTGAATTTATTAAAGATAATCTAGTAAAAAAATCTAACACTATTGCGCTACAGTTATCTGCAGCAGATATATATAAAGTATGGCCCTTGAATAACTTTGTTCAGTTAATGAATAAAGTTTTTATAGATTTAAAAGGTAATTGTAATATTGTATTGTTAGGGGTTGCTACCGAAACGGCATTATCAAAAGAATTTGAAAATAAGTTTAAATTTAAGGGTAAGGTTAAAAATTTATGTGGAAAAACTAAGCTAGATCAATTGCCATTAGCTTTGCAGAAGGTCGGGTTGTTGATTACAAATGATACGGGGACTTTGCATTTGGCAATTGCTGTCGGCACTCCAACTGTATCTCTATTTTCACCAACAGAACCAGAAGTTTTTGGCCCATACCAAGATTTGGATATTCATAAGGTGTCATGTAAGAATGGCTTGTTTGTCAATAATCAGCCTAAGAAGCAAAGGACACAAGAGGCAATGAAATTAATAACAGTAGATGAAGTTTTTGATATTTATAAGGAAATGAGGAAAAATGAATTGATATGTGTGGAATAGTTGGGGTTTTTTCAAATAAAACATCTTTTGATAAGGCTAAAGTTAGAGAAATGCTAAATTCTATTGCCCATAGAGGGCCTGATGATAGTGGCATAGTAGCAATAGATACAAATACTAATCAAGTTGGAGAGGATCGATCAAATTTATTATTTGGTCATAGGAGATTAAGTATTCTAGATTTATCCTCTTTAGGACATCAGCCTATGGCAACTAAAGATAAAAAGATATGGATTACGTACAATGGGGAAATTTTCAATTTTATCGAGATTAGAGAAAATCTAAGAAAAAAAGGATATGGCTTTACTTCTAATACCGACACTGAAGTTATTTTATATGCCTATAAAGAATATGGGCATGATTGTATAAAGATGTTTAGAGGTTTTTTTGCTTTTTGTATTTATGATTTCAATAAACAAGAATTGTTTTTGGCACGTGACAGGCTTGGGTCAAAACCACTTAAATATTTTTTCGATGGGCAGACGCTAGCCTTTTCTTCTGAAATTCAAGCATTATTAAAGCTAGGGGTCTCTGATAAAGAGATAGATTATCAATCTGTAAGTCAATTTTTAAGTTTAAAGTATGTGCCGGCGCCAAGAACAATATTTAAAGATATAAAAAAGTTACCTGCAGGTAATTTTATGATATTTAATCTTGATAGTAAAAAACTTACTATTGAACAATATTGGCAGCCGGAGTTTGAGCCAAAGATAGATATTTCTTATAGTGATGCAAAATACAAAACGAAAGAATTATTAAAAGACGCGATTAATATCAGAATGATTTCAGATGTTCCTGTCGGTGTATTTTTAAGTGGTGGTATTGATTCATCTGCTATTGTGGCTTTACTGGCAGAACAGCCTAGTCAGCAGATTAATACTTTTTCAGTGGGCTTCTCAAACTCTAAATTTGATGAAAGACCGTATGCGCAGAGAATTGCAAAGAAATTCAATACTAATCATACAGAATTTTTGGTTGAGCCAAATTTAAAGTCAGATCTTGAAAAAATTGTTACAAATTATGATGAGCCATTTGCAGATCCATCAATGATTCCTACTTATTATTTATCAAAAGAAGTGTCAAGCCATGTTAAAGTTGTTTTGGGTGGTGATGGGGCTGACGAGATGCTTTCGGGTTACAAGCGTTATGCAATCCAAAGGAGGAATTCTTTTTTAAATTACTTGCCCAATTGGTACAAAAGCTCTAACAAGTCACTGCTTAAGTACATCCCTTCGGTGTTTGATAAAAATACTGGCTGGGGAAAGGTTTCTAGATTACTGGAGTCATTATCGGGCGATATGGTCGATACATATTATCTACGATTATCAGGTTTTTCAAAAAAGCAAAAATATGACTTATTTGGCCAAGATGCGTATCAAATCAATCAGGAAATTTGGGGTAAAGATGTTTATGATTATTTTTCTACACACCTAAATTTGTCAAACATAGATAGATTGATGGCAGTTGATCAGATCACCCACTTACCTGAGTATATCCTAGCAAAATCTGATATTTCAGGAATGGCTAATGGCTTGGAGGTGCGCACACCTTTTATTGATGTTAAGGTAGTAGAGTGGATCAATAAGCTGGATTCTTCTTTTAAAAACAAGGATTATAGTAAAAGGATTTTAAAAGATATTCTTAGGGAGTCTGGAGTGGATCAGGATATTGTACATAGAAAGAAAGCGGGCTTCACCCCCCCATTAAGACAATGGATGAAAGATAGTGACTCTGTATTGCAACATTATCTTTTGTCCAAAGATTCCACGCTTAATTTTTTAGATGCAAATTACTTAAGGCAGATTTATAATGATAATTTAAGCACAGACTATTCCATGTCAAATAATTTATTTACATTACTTGTTTTAGGGGTTTGGCTGGAAAAAAATATATAAATTTAAACCTTTATTTATAGAGTATAAAATGGTAACCTACACGGAGATTTTTTTAATTTTGAAAAGAAGAAGAGTATGGGGATAATAAATGAACAGTTAATTTCAGAATATAGAGAGATTCATCAAACGCAAGAGTATGGCTTTACATCATTTAATATATCACAAGATGTGATACCTTCTATTGTAGAGCTTGAGGCTAGTCGAGTGCTTGATTATGGGTGCGGACAAAGCTTATTGTACACAAGGATGAAAATTAGTGATAATATTCATATTGAAAGGTACGATCCCTCTATTCCAGGAATAGATCAACCGCCTAAAACTTATTTTGATTTAGTGGTAAATACTGATGTTTTAGAACACATTCCAGAAGACGATTTGAATGATGTTATTGGCCATATTAAGTCTCTTGCACCCAATGTTTATTTTAATATCCACACTGGATTGGCAAAGGTAATCTTGCCTTCTGGGGAGAATGCTCATTGCACAGTCAAAGAGCCTGAGTGGTGGTTAAAAAAGATAAGCATATTTTTTCCAGATTCAAGAATATCTGAAATAGAAGGTAAGCATTGCACTATAAAAACCTGGCCCAAAAGTAATAAACACCTTTTAAAAAGGATCTTATATAAATGGCGTGAAAAATTAGAAAAGAAGAGATTAAAATTCAAAAAATATCGATAGATGATTGAGAAAGATTTTGATAAAGAGGTATTAATAGTTGGCAATGGGGGTTCGTCTGTTAATACTCGTGCAAAAAATTTGTCTAAAGGCAAAGATATTTTTAGGGTTAATAAGTTTTTTTTGGAACCATTCCCTATTTTCGGAAGAAAGATAAAGCTTGTCGTATTTCCTGGAGAGCCATTTTTTATTTTTTTTATTGACTATATTGTAAAAAATAAAATCTATGACATAGAATTGGTATGCTATAAAAAATTACATAGAAGGTTTTTCATTCCAAAAACACAAAAAAATATGCTTCTTTGGGATGATTTTGTGATTGATAATCATTGTAAAGAATCCGTCCCCGGTTTTTATGATGCTAATCAAATAGATAGTAGATTAAAGTATGGAAAAATAACTTCAGGTCCATATCTTGTTAATTGCGCCATACAAATGGGCTACAAGAATATTTCAATTATTGGTATAGATTTTTATTCAGAGAAGAGTGGAAAAAAATACCCTATAAGTATTCCGAAAATTTGGAAAAAAATCTCAATATTTGAGGCGCCATTTAGTAGTACAAGGGCTAATAAAAAAAGAGGAAGCTCTTATGACCAGGGTCATAGTATTGCTGCAGATGTGGCTTATATGGAGGCACTAGTTGACAAATATAAAGATGTGACGTTCAATGTTTATACTGATGAGGGTAATCCATACATAAATTGGCAGCATATAGCAGAATCAGGAAGTGATAATATGGTGATTCATAAGATGGATGAGATGTGTTTTGACGAGCAGCCAGCGCATTGTTTGCCCGACATTGAGAAGGCAGTTATTGAATATAAGAATGATTATTTCTGGAAGGATAAAATAATGAATGCTAAGCATTTATTTGCACATAGAGGTGTAATTTTAAAAAATTCCTTTTTAGGAATGAAAGAGTATCTATTAAAAGTAACCAATTAAAATAAAAAAAATAATGTACAAAGCGAAAACCTTAAAAGATGTGCTTTTAGAAAATAAGCACAAGTTTAATTCTGATCATCAGCAAGTTGAAAAATGGATAGAAAATCAAGATAGCAATTTCAAAAGATCGTTAAAGAGGTCACATGGCTACAATAGGGTAGTCTCTATGTTTGATTTTGATAAATTAAGTACACTAGAAAACTTCAAAAATATTAATAAACTTTGTGTTATTTCAGGAACCGAAGATGAATTGGAGACTAATTTTGTTAGCGCTAAAGAAGTTTTTGCTACTTCGCTAGAAGGTGGTTATGATTTAACTGAGAATTGGAGTGGGGAAAATTTTAAAAACAAAGATATTCTGGGTGGCTTTGATTTTGTAATGTGTAATCAAGTTTTAGAGCATGTTCCAGACCCTATTATGGCATTTAACAATCTAGTTTTAATGGCAAAGCCTGGTGCTTATATATGGGTGTCTATTCCTGTGATAAATCGCATACATGATGAGCCTAATTTTTACTCTTCTGGATATCATCCTAGGTATTTAAAATTTCTATCGGACAATGCTGGGATGGATGTTATACATATTGGCACATGGGGATCTTTAAAGTATAAGCTTTTTGCAGTTTCTAGAAATTGGCCCCCATTAAGGAAGCTACAAAAAGGCCTAAGGTCTAATAGTGATTTACTATTCCCTAAATTTATATTTACCAATGGCGCCATTCATCAAGATAAACACCTTGTGGATGCGTGGCTTTTATGTAAAAAGCCGCAATAATAATGAAGTACCACATATTATTTAGGGCGTGTGATAAAGTTGAATCGGTTCATAGGGTTGCTAGGCCCTACGGACTAAATAAAACTGAAGTAATTAAAGTTTCTTTTTTTAGCCTGTATTGTGCCATTAAGGCGGAAAATTTTTCATTTACCATTATTGGCGATGGTTTATCAAATGAATTGCTTGATTTTTTTAAAAATTTTGACGATGTAGTTGTTGATAATGCAGAGCTCGGCAGTGCTTCTGAGTCGCTACAAAAGCAAATCAATTTATCCTTGCAAATCCCAGATGATGATTGGGTGTATATGTGTGAAGATGACTATCTTCACACTTCATTTGCTTTCAGATATTTATCTGAGTTTATTGAAAATTCAAAGCAATACATAAAAACATCTGGAAAAAAGAAAAACTATATAAATCGCTTTATCGGAGACTTGTCTAATGTGCCGTTAATTATCCATACACCCGATTATCCGGATCGTTATGACCCACCATGGAAGCGCCAGTCATTTATATTCTTGTCTAAATATTGTCATTGGCGTCAAATTAGCAATACAACCCATACATTTCTCCTTAAGTCTAGCACTATCAAGAGATTTGAAAAGTATATTAAGCTATCGGCAGTTGGGCCTAGCGACTCTAAATTAAGTGAAAAAGTATACGCTCGAATTTTCTTTAAAAATAAAGCCCTTTGTGTTTCGCCAATTCATGGTCTTTCTACGCATATGACAGAAGGAGTAATGACCCCATTGGTTAATTGGGCGGCAATATGTCAAGATAATATTGATAAAATGAAAAAAAAGGATCTCTGGTAGTGATCAATACTTTTTTAAATTTTAAAACTAAAAATATTGTTAGTCAATCTTTTGACTTGGAAGAAATTCAGTCAGCAAACAAAGTCCTATTCTCCTTATTTACCCGTTATGGTGATACTATTATTGATCTTGTTATTATTAAAGAATTTATCGAGTATAACCCTGACAAAGAGTATTTGATTTTATGCCCACGGCAAATGCAGCCGTATGCAAACGAATTGTTGCCAGATATTAAGTGCATTGCACTTAATAAGCGTAATTTATTTGATATGTTTAAAATAAATCAGAAATTAAAGAAGTGGAAGCCTGATGTTGGTTTTAACCCTTGGTCTAATGGTTTAGATAGTTGTTATTTTATAACTTATTGTAGAATTTTTTTTTGTTACAAAGATTTTGACCGACCCGATGTTATTAATCATTATCAGGTGGTCAGGCGATATTTACAACTTCCAGAGAAAGAGTGGAGGATTGATGAACTTGTTTTAAAACAAGATTATAAAAAAATATTGGTTTGCCCGCAATCGACTGATTTAAGCAGAGCAATATCCGGTGTAAAACTTGATAAGCTAATATTTGATCTTAATGATAAATACCAGAACCCAGAAATTACAATTGCATCTATGGATAAATCTCATTTTAGAAATAAGTGTAATTATTTTCTTTTTAAAAAGTCAGCTGTATCATCGCATCAATTTATTGATTTAGTCAAACAAAGTGACTTTGTGGTTTCTTCAGACTCAGGTCCATTACATATTGCATTAGCATTGGGTAAAGATGTTCTGGCTTTTTTCTGTACTACGAGTCCAGAAATTGTGGTCAAATCTGGTTCTTATTTAAAAGTTAATAGTAAATATTATGCATAGTTTTGTTTTGAGTATCTTTTCTTTTCTTATTTTCATACTAAGTGTCAATGGAACAATGGCATTGAGAAACACTCTGGCAATTATTTTCCTGGTGTCATTAGTTATTTTGGTTGCAAAAGGTAGGGCAAATCTCGACGCTATATTCAAAAATAAAGAATTTCGTTGGATAATGGGTTCTCTGATAGTGTTTGTTTCATATATATTGTTTCATTCGATCTATTTATCGCATGAAATGCTGTGGTCCTTAAGTGAATTTAAAAGCCATATTTTTTATCCTGCAGTGTACTTTATGATGGGCATTATTTTAGCAGCCTATATTTCTCAATCTAAGCATGCAACAAGAGAAACTCTTATTACTATTCTTTTTTATAGTTTATTTATTCATATTTTATATTTAGACCTTGTTGCAATTGATAAGCTGTTCCATGATGGAGTGATGATGCGTCGATATGGTGGGTTAATGGATTCACCGGTCCAGCCTAACTATATAACCAATATTTTGTTAGCAATGATTATTGCTGAGTTTGTTTACCGGTTGCGTGTAGGAAAACAAGTTTTAAAAGTGCCTAATGGTGTTCTATATCTATTCTTGGTTTCTTGTATCTTTTCTACGTTTGTAGAAGCATTAAGGCTAGGTGATATTGCATTGGTATTTTTAGGTATAGGATCTAGTATGGCATTTCTGTACAAGAATAACCAGTATTCAATCAAGGTTAAAAGATTAATCGCAACAGGGCTTATTGTTATTCTTACAATACCTCTTGCTTATAACCTTAATACAGACCCAAGGTGGGCTAAATTAATTGAAACCATTCCGTTAGCTATAGATGTGTCCAATAGCCAGCATTGGCTGAATAAAGATTTTCCAGCACCAAAAACAGAAAGTGGCCATGAGGTTAAAGGCTCAAATTATGAAAGAATTGCTTGGGGGGTAAAGGCGTTAGAATATTCAAAAAAAGATCCTATGGGCGTAGGTTTTGGTAGAAATGCTTTTGGTCACGCATTAGAAAGGCGACATCCGAAGCTTGCTCAAAGAGGAAAAACTGCACATAGCTCTATACTGGATTTAACTGTCGGAGCAGGTATATTTGCAACATTATTGTGGCTGTTCTTTGTATATAGAATTGTCAAGCCATCTATTAAGAAATTTGAAAAAGACTATGACTATTTTGCACTATTAGCTTTATTTATAACAATGGGTTATGTTGGCAGGAGTTTTGTTGATGCTAATATGAGAGATCATATGTTCTTGCAATTCATGATAATACTGGGCATTAGTATTTATTATATGATTATCAAAAAAAGATAAAGCCGTTGGCATTAAATAGAAAATTATATTTTATACGTGCTAATAAAACTAAGTTTGGCGGTGCAGAAATGTATCTGTCGCGCTTATCAGATGCATTAGATAAACAAGATATAAGGCATGAGGTTGTTAATTCAATATTTCCAAAATTTTTACCATCGTGGTTGCGTGTAGTATTGTTTAATCTTCAGGTTTGCTTGACCAAAAGAGGTAGATTTTATTTCTCTTTGGATAGAGTCACCTGCCCAGATATATACCGAGCAGGGGATGGGGTGCATAGTGTATTTCTAACAGTTGAAAAAAAATCAAAACTTAATCCACTTCATCCAGTTTATTTATTCTTAGAAAAACGCTACTTTCAGAAAGCAAAACGTATTATTGCCAACTCTAATATGATTAAACAGCAAATTATTAGCACATATAATATTGATACCAGTAAGATAAGGGTTATTTACAATGGCGTTAAATCTAAAAAAATTGATTACCAGGAGTCCTTTGATAAGCTTTCTATAGAATTCTCAATTAGTAAAGATCAGCCACTTTTGCTTTATGTGGGTAGTGGTTTTAAGAGGAAAGGAGTAGAGGAGTTTCTTCAAATTGTTGCCAATCTAAAAGATTCTAATGTTAAAGCTTTTGTCATAGGAAAAGAGAAGAAAATTAAAAAATATCAAGACTTGGTTAAAAAATTAAATATAGAGAGTCAGGTGGTTTTTACGGGCCCCAGAGAAGATGTTGATGATTTTTACACCATTGGCGATATTTTTCTTTTTCCTACTCATTACGAACCATTTTCAAATGTTGTGCTTGAGGCTATGAATTTTAAAAATGTCGTATTTACCACTCAGCAGAATGGTGCTAGTGAAATCTTAGATAGGGAATTTATTATGAACAATTCCCAAGATTTTTCAGTAGTTCATAAAATTGATAGTCTTTTGCTAAATAAAGACAGACTAAAATCAATCCAAAATAATAATAGAGAAATATCCAAGAAATTTTCTATTGAAAAAAACTTATCCGAAACCTTGAAAGTAATTAATGAAGTTATTAATTGAGCTCCCAACTTGGCTGGGCGATTGCGTTATGGCAACTCCGGCGATTGAAAATATCGTAAATTTTTATAATGACGCTCAAATTACCTTAATTGGCTCATTTGTAGCGATTGAAGCGATGAAAAAAAACTCAAAAGTGGTAAAAACAGTGGTTTTAGATAAAAAATACGGTGCTTTATATAAAATATCAAAGAGTTTGGGTGATTTTGATGTATTTTTCTCTTTTCGAAGTTCGGCTCGATCAAAATTTTTGAAATTTTTAATATCAGCTAAAAATAAGTATCAATTTGATAAAAACACATATCAAAATCGTCATCAAGTAGAAAAATATAATGATTTTGTCAATGACAGTCTGGGTATTAATTTTTCACCAAAAAGATTAATACTATCCACTATCAACTCTAAACCACTCATTAAAAAGACGGTGGGTATTAATCCTGGCGCCTCTTATGGTAGCGCTAAGCGCTGGTATCCACAAGAGTTTGCTAAAGTAGCAAGCGAGTTATCGAGTAAATATGATATCGTTATTTTTGGCGGGTCTAGTGAAGTGGATATTGCTAATGATATTGAAAAATTACTAATTGAAAATAATATTACAAATTATCAAAATTTGGCTGGAAAAACCAGTATTACACAGCTGATTGAAAATATTTCAAATTTGGATTTATTTATCACGGGAGACAGTGGCCCGATGCATGTAGCAGCAGCATTTCAGGTGTCAACAGTGGCAATTTTTGGCCCGACTAAAGATGATGAAACTTCACAATGGATGAATGGTAAAAGTGTAATTGTAAAGAAAAGCCTAGAATGTCAGCCATGTATGAAGCGAACTTGCCCTTTAAAACATCATAATTGCATGAAATTAATTACTTCAACTGAAGTGTTGAATGCTGTGAATAATTTAGTCTAACCCTTAAATTCTAGATCAATTAAATGGCAGATCGTATGCCCAATGACGATGTGCATTTCTTGAATACGTGGCGTATCTTGCGCAGGCACTACTAAATTTACATCACACAGGGTGTTCATTTCTCCACCATCTCGACCGCTAAAGCCAATGAGTTTACAGCCGAGTTGCTTGGCAGTTTGCAGCCCATTAATGACGTTGCCACTGCTGCCACCAGTGCTAATGCCAATGACAACATCACCCTTATTAGCCAGTGCCTCTACTTGGCGGTTAAATACATGGTCATAGCCGTAGTCATTGCCAATGGAGGTAAGAGCTGAAGTATCAGTAGTTAGGGCGATAGCCGGTAAGCCTTTACGCTCTACTTTGTATCTTCCAACAAGTTCTGCAGCGATGTGTTGTGCATCAGCAGCGCTACCACCATTGCCAAAGATTAATATTTTTCCGCCATTTTTAAGGCTTTCGATGCATAAGCTTGCGGCAATTTCAAGCGGTACGGCAATGTAGTCTAAGGTTGCCTTAGTGGCTTTTAAATGCTCATTAAATTCATGTTTGATCAATGATTTCATTATTATTTACTCTGTTGGATTTTTTCAATAGTTTTGGTGGTACTTTTGCCATCGACAAATTGTACCAGTTTTAGCTCATTAGCAATATCTTGGCCAACTACTGCCTTACCTTCATAGTCGCCACCTTTCACCAATGTGTGCGGTTTAATGGTCTTTATTAAATCATACGGCGTATCATCATCAAATACCACGACATAATCCACCGCCTCAAGTGCTGCCAATATGTAAGCCCTATCTAGTTGCGTATTAATTGGGCGGCCTTCGCCTTTGAGTGCGGTAACAGAGCGATCGGAATTAAGCCCTAAAATTAGCACATCGCCATAACTTTTTGCAGTTTCAAGGTAGCGTACATGGCCTGCGTGCAAAATATCGAAACAGCCATTGGTGAAAATAATTTTTTTATCTCTGGCTTTTAATTCTTTACTTAAAAGGGTAATTTCATCAAGCGTTTTAATGTGCTCGTCGCTGGTGGATTTATTCAAACTTGATTCGTATTCAATGATTTCATTTAAAGTGG
>Ga0233436_1001760_pt1 | contig 16899 bp, 15 predicted proteins | sample SI_122_August201_2_FD_182723 | JGI IMG/M metagenome (GOLD analysis project Ga0233436, IMG submission 182723) | Seawater microbial communities from Saanich Inlet, British Columbia, Canada - SI_122_August2016_150_MG | ecosystem: Environmental > Aquatic > Marine > Inlet | place: Canada: British... | reverse complement strand
AAAAAAGTGTATTTGATGTGTATCAAGATGCATCAATCAACCAAGACTGGACGCCTATTTTGAAAGAGACTTGTGATAAGACGGGAATCACTTTTCTTACCTCTCCATATTCTTATGAGCTAGTAGATCAAGTTGATGATTTTTTAAATGCATATAAGATTGGTTCTGGCGATATTACATGGCTAGGTATAGTCGATTATATTGCTTCTAAAAATAAGCCGGTACTGTTGGCAACAGGGGCGTCAACACTAAGTGAAGTGGATATGGCCATGTCTACATTATTACGTCGAACTAATGACATAGTGTTGATGCAATGTAATACAAACTATACCGCTTCTTTGGAGAACTTTAAGTATATAAATCTGAATGTATTAAAGGAGTATAGTAGAAAATATCCAGATATTATTTTAGGGTTATCTGACCATACGCCTGGACATGCTACGGTATTAGGAGCAGTAACGTTAGGTGCGCGAGTTATAGAGAAACATTTTACTGATGATGTTAGCAGGGTGGGCCCAGACCATAAATTTTCCATGGATTTTAATACTTGGAAAAGCATGGTTGATAGAACTAGGGAGTTAGAAAATTCGCTAGGGGTGGAAATAAAGAAAGTTGAGGATAATGAAAAGGAAACAGTTGTCTTGCAAAGAAGATCTATTCGTATTAAGAAAGACATGGTGGCTGGAAATGTACTCCGAAAGGATGATTTAGAATATCTTAGGCCTTGCCCTGAAGATGCCTTACCACCTTATGAATTGCAGAAGGTTCTTGGTAAGAAGCTAATGGAAAATATTAAATCCGGTGATTATATAAAATGGGCAAGTATAAAGTAGCTATTGTTATTCCAGCATTTAATGAGGAGGCTACGATCTCTGATGTGGTGCAATCAGTCAAAGAATACGGAATAGTTATAGTTGTTAATGATGCGTCTTCTGATAAAACAAAACAAATAGCAGAAGGCGCCGGTGCTATAGTCATAAACCATAAAGATAATAAGGGTTATGATGGCGCTTTAAATAGTGGCTTTAAAAGGGCAGAAGAATTAGATTGTGACGGAGTGATTACTTTCGATGCTGATGGTCAACATAGTGCAAACATATTATCACAATATATAAGGCATCTTGAAAAGGGAATAGATTTAGTGCTGGGGAGTCGTCCTAAAACTCAACGTTTTGCAGAGTGGGTATTTAAGATTTATACAAAATTTTTTATAAATTGGAGTGATCCGCTATGTGGAATGAAGGGCTATTCAATGAAACTGTATAAGAATAAAGGTTGTTTCGATTCCTATAATTCTATAGGTACAGAATTAGCAGCATATGGAATTGTTAATGGGTATAAATACGTCGAAATTAATATTCCAATAATAGTAAGAAAGGATAGCCCAAGGTTCGGTTCAAGAATAAGGTCAAATATTATGATATTGAAAGCATTAATAAATTTAACGCATATAAAAAAGTTATAGTTCGATTTTTTATAATAGGACAATATAGGGTATAGAGATGTATTTGGAATGGGGTTAAATTATAGTATTCTAGCTAATAATAAAGAAATATTTATGAATCTGAAGAAATTACCGATAAGTGTTAATATTTGTTCATTCAATGAAGAAAAAGATATTGGAGATTGCTTAGATCGAGTGTTAGCCAATAACCCATTTGAAATTATAGTAATTGATGGCGGCTCAACAGACAAAACCATAGAGATAGTTAAATCAAAAGGTGTGAGTCTGATTGTTGCAAAACAAAAAGGTTTTGCAAGTCAAAGACAAGAAGGATTAAGAGCTTCAAAGATGGATCATATTGCAATTATTGATGCTGACGATCATATTGAGAAAAATTTTTTACATATCTTATATGAAGAAATGCATGAATTTGGATTTGATTCAATACAAGCAAGAATAGAAACTTTTGAAGCAAAAAAATATTTAGAAAAGGCAATGGGAAGCACTGTATATGAAAGAAAGCCTGCTGAAGAAGCTAATATAAAATTCAGAAGGTCTGTTTATTTTGTTAAAGATATCAGTGCTGGAGATGTTATCAGTAAGGAGCATGTAAGGCGTATTCGACCAGGTTATGGTTTACCTCCTAAATTCGAACAAGATATCATAGGAAAAGAAGCGAGATTTAACATCAAGCCAGGAGTGGCTACAACTTGGGATTTAATTAATTTAAATCCTAGCAAGTTAATTTAATTTTTTATAACACACAAAATGCATATCTTACTTTTCTTAAGAAAAATTATAGGAATAATTGACAAAGAGCTAGAGTCAAAATTTGTAACTCTTATTGTATTTTCAATTGTTGTGTCATTTATTGAGCTTTTAGGTGTGTCTTTAATTATGCCGCTTATTGAATTATCTACAGATCCTAGCGTTATTCAAACAAACCAATATTATAAGGTTTTTTTCAATTATTTTAATTTCAAAAGTCAGAATAATTTTGCAATTTCTTTTGGTATTTTCCTATTGATGTTCTATTTTTTTAGGGGTTTTATTGTCTTATTGCATAGTTATTATATTACTAAGTTTTCACAGAATGTATACAGTAGCTTAGTTAAACAACTATTTAAAAGATATTTACATATGTCATATGAGTTTTTTACTCAGAACAATAAAAGCACGTTTTCTAAGAGTATTATCACTGAAGCTTCATTAGTGTCTAATTCAGTTTCTGCATTGCTCACACTGATTTCTGAGGTATTTGTTGTTTTGATGATTTACATTCTTATGCTGTATGTTGATTTTACAATCACAATGTTTGTAACTGTAATTGTAGCATTGAAGGTTTTGTTTTTGACAAATACTGTGTCTAAAAGAATTAAATTGAAGGGTGTAGAAAGAGCCAAAATTCAACAAGAATTTTATAAAATTTTAAACAGGTTTTTTAGTGATTATAAAAATATTAAGTTGCAAGGCGATGATGCCCAAGAGAGTCTCAGTAAAGAGTTCTCTCTATATGCAAATAAATATGCTTATATAAACACAATTTTTGGAGTCTTATCAAGCATACCAAGAGTGTTTATTGAAACCACTGGATTTGGTATGGCAGTTTTGTTTATTATTTTCTTATTAATGTCCGGAGATGGAGAAATTCAAAACTTTTTACCAACTATAGGTTTGTATGTAGTAGCACTATATAGATTATTACCTTCCGTCAATAGAATTATGGGTGGATACAACACTATTGCTTATAACGGAAAGTCAACAGATATAGTTCTTGATCATCTGAATATTGCTATAGAGAAAGTATCAAAACAAAATATTCCTTTCAATAAGGAGATTTTTATACAAAGTATTAATTTTTCGTATCAAGGTTCAAAAAAGATAATTACAAATTGTAGTTTGTCGATTAAAAAAAATGAAAGAATAGCTATTGTTGGCGAAAGTGGCAGCGGAAAAAGCACGTTGGTTGACTTGATATCAGGGCTTCTAACTTTAAGTTCAGGAAAAATTTTAATTGATGGTATCGAACTATCTAGTAATAATCTTCAAAACTGGCGCGAAAAGATTGGATATATTCCACAAAATATATTTTTATTTGACGGTACTGTTGCACAGAATGTTTGTTTTGATAGGGTATACAACAAGGAAAAACTAATTAATTCATTGAAATTAGCAAGTATTTATAATTTTTTATTAGACAGGGATGGGATTGACACAAAAGTTGGTGATGGAGGCGTGCATCTTAGTGGAGGACAAGCGCAAAGAATAGCAATAGCAAGAGCTTTATACGGCGACCCAGAGATACTTATTTTTGATGAAGCTACGAGTGCATTAGATCCGGAAACAGAAAAAAACATAATGCATGATATGTACCTATTAACAAGAAATATGACATTTCTATTGATTACTCATAAATTAAGCATTGTTTCAGAATGTGACAGGATATTTCGAATGAAGAATGGAATTTTGGTGAATGAAGAATAAGATAAAAATACCATTTGATTTTTATGCTTCATTGAAGATTGAAGGATGGAGGGAAAATTATCAACCATTAGTTTGTGAAAGAAAAATTGATGAATTTTTTAATCAGCAGGACGTAGCATTTTCACAATATATTTCAACATTGCCAGATGGCGAGGAAAAGGATGTTTTTTTGTTGGCAATGCTCGATTTAAAGAGAGAAATTAATTATTATATAGTTGCAATTTTTGCTATTTCTAAAGCTAGATCTACAGGTGTCGAGATAGATTCAACAGTTTCTGAAATAAATTATTTATTAACTGGAGATGTGTCATTTTTAGCAAATGAAACCCACAAAATTCTATCAGAAAATAAAAGTAATTTTTCTTTTATTAGAAGAATAGTGCGGACAATATCATGGACCAGTCCATTAAAAATTTTTAAGACATTATTATTTCCAGAAATTATAGCGCTAGGGTATAATAGTACTTCAATTCAATATGTAAAAGAAACTAAGAAGACGGTTTATTTTTATCAAGCTGCAGCTTTACTAAAGAAAATAAAATCAAAAACTTTCAGTAAAACAAGCCCTGATTACTTAAATAGATTATCGCAAGATTTCTATTGTCTATTAACTAATAAGCTGACAATTGAAAAAGAAGACGAAGATAGGTTAAAATTCTTACTATTTCGAAAAATAAGTCGTCATATTATTCATTGTTATAGCGATTTACAGAGCTGTTATCGATACCCAAGATTGCCAAAAAAAATCTGGATTGGTACAGGAGAATCTTATAACAATAGATTATTGGCAATTTCAGTGAGGAGAAATGGCGGTAAAGTTACTGGTTTTGCACATGCGACTGGAGCAGCACTAACAGCATCATATCATAGATTGTATCAAGGTGAATTTGCAGTTGTTAATAATTTTATTGAAATTAGTGATTTTGCTAAAGATATTTATTTTGCAGACATTATTAGAGCTTTCCCCTCTCTTGAGTCTAGATTAAAAATATTTACATTAAGTGAAAATATTAGATATGTTCATAATCAAAAAAACTCTTCCAGGTCATCAAAAACCAGACCAGTAGTTATGTATCTTTCAACAATGTTAAACCCTTTGACTAGGGGTGAGTGTTTTTCTGAAAATATGCAGTATATTGATTGGCAGTTAAGGTTGACAGATATGCTTGATAAAATGAATATTGATCTTATTTGTCAGCCACACCCAGAAGGGGTTTTTTCAGATAAAAGATTGACACACCCTCTTTTGAAAAAGTATCAAAATAAGCAATTGAAATTTGAAGATCATTTTTGTAAAGCGGATGTCTTCTTGATTGATTTTTTACATTCCACTACCACGGGGTATTTATTAACTAGTAATAAGCCTATAGTGAGATTGGCCGTAATAGATAGTTCAAATTTTAATGGCGTTAATGAAAATATTGAACTATTACTAAATAAACGATGCAGAAAAGTAGACGTGAGTTTTTCAGATAACTGTAAGCCCAATGTTGATTTCAATGCGTTAGAAAATGCATTGACTGGTAATTGGAATAAAGATGTAGATTCTTCCAACTTTCAAAGAATTTTCAATGGATAGCAGTAATCAGATAAAGATATGTCTTGTTTTACCTAGTTTATATGGTGGTGGAGCTGAAAAGATGATGTCCAATCTGGCAAACCATTTCGCTGAAAAAAAGCTGAGTGTAGATTTAATAATATTCGGAAAACGTACGCATTTTGATAATTATATAAATAAAGATGTCAACCTCATTTTTTTTAATAAACAAAGAGCGATTTACGGTGTATTGCCACTAATCAGCTATTTTAGAGAAGAAAAGCCTTCTTCAGTTTTGGTAACAATGCCATACATGAGTATTGTAACGATAGCCGCAAAGATTTTGAGTTTTCAAAAAATTCATGTTGTTATTAGACAGCCAAACTACCTTTCTTTAAATGTAGATAAAGTATTTTGTAAAAAATGCTATTTTTACTTAGTTAGTAGGATCTACAATTTAGGTGATAGTGTGATTGGTATATCTAAAGGGGTGTCGAGTGACCTAGAAGAGTTAGGGGTTGAAAATGTAAAAACGATATATAACCCAGTCTTCAATACCAGACTGCTTGAAATAGCAAAGGGTAATGTTGATTTTTCGATGATACGAGGCACTGCTTTATTTATTGGCGTTGGACGTTTAGTGAAACAGAAAAATTTTACCTTGTTATTAGATGCATTTAGTATTGTTAGAAAGGGTATGGATGCTCAGCTGTTAATACTTGGAAAAGGTCCAGATTTAAAAGACCTAGAAGAGCATGCTGATCAGTTAAATATTAAAGGTGATGTTGTTTTTTTAGGGCATGTTATGAACCCTATGCCGTATATAAAAAAATCCGATGTATTGGTTGTGTCTTCGTTATGGGAGGGGTTTGGTAATATTATTGTAGAGGCTTTATCTGTTAAAACTCAAGTTGTATCGACTGATTGCCATAGCGGTCCAAGAGAGATTTTAGATAATGGAAAATACGGATTTTTAACAAATTTAAATAATGCTAGTGATATGGCATTTGTTATGATGAAGGCTTATAAAAATAAAAAAGAACCAGGGTTGTTATTTCAAAGAAGCAAGATGTTTGATGTTAATCATATCTCAAGCTTATATTTAAATGAGTTGATTGAAGAATGAAGGTTAATATATTGACACAAGGTTTTAGAACACCAAATGGTAGCTCGTGGGTATCGCCATTAATTACCAATAGACACGCACTAAAAGAATTGGGATTAGATATATATTTTTATACTTCATATAAAATTAAAGTTAAAGAATGTGATTTTTTAATTGTGGATAGCAAGTACGGCAAACATTTATGGAAACAAGATAGAACTAAGTTGTATGATTTTTTGGCGTCTTTAAAAACATCAACAAATAAAGTGTATTTTTATGATCTTGGGGATTCTACTTTCTCTTGGGAACTAGGTGTTCTTCCATATGTAGATAAATTATTTAAAACTTTTATTTTTAAAGATAAAGATTTATATCTAACAAGAATGCATGGTAATACTATATGGAATGAGTATTATTTTAATAATTTTGGTGTCCAGTCTAAAAAATCGTTTTCAGCGGTTGTGGAGAATAGAGAATATTTGGATAAAATACAGTTGTCTTACAGCCCAGCATTTGCAAACCATTCTATGAATTCTTTCATATGGAAAAGAGGCATTTCTCCTGTGTTTAGAAGGTCATTTAATTTTTCTAAAAACTTTATTCACCCAACCAGAATCGAAGATTTTCACCCAGCTAGCGCATATAGAGAGGGTGATGTTTCATGTCGAATGTTGGTCTCAGGGTATAGTGACCCAATAGAATTTCACAGAAATAAAACAAAATCAATTTTAGAAAAGTATTTATCTACAGAAAAATTACCGAGAGATTCATATTTTCGTGAGATAAGAAATTCTAAAATGGTTGTCTCGCCGTTTGGATGGGGTGAAATAAATTGCCCTAGAGATTACGAGGTGGCATTATCGGGTGCTATTCTATTAAAACCCAGTTTTAATCATCTTGATACTTGGCCACCCATTTTCGATGCTGATACTGTGGTTCAATATAAGTGGGATTTCTCCGATTTAGAAGCCATAATTAGTAAAGTTTTGGAGGATCATGAGCATTATATGCAATATGCAATCAACCTTCAAAAACAGTATAAATACTATACTATTGGAAAAGAAGGGCAGTATGAATTTTGCAAGTTTTTTATGAACATGATTAAAGATTAAACTAATGAAAAAAATAATCCAATTATTTCGATTTTACGGCCTACATGCTTTTATTATTCTAAGTCGAAACATTTTTTTTAGACTGCATCAGATATTAGGTATAAACGATGCGCTGCTTTCTCGTGTGTATGATTACCATATGCTACTTCCTTTAAAATATGACGGAATTGGGAGGGTCTTATATGTATTAGGTGAAAGGGAGTTAGATCATAAGTGGATGATTGATAATGAGGTCTCACCAGGGAATGTAATCTTAGATTTAGGCGTTAATATAGGATATTACGCCATTATGGAGGCAAAAAAAATGCAAGGAGTTGGCAAGATTTATGCCATAGAGCCCGACCCTAGAAACATTGAATTTTTAAAAAGAAACATAGAATTGAATAATATATCTGATATTGTTTATTTTGAACAGGGCGCTATTTCAAATAAGGGTGGTCAGGCAAAATTTACACTTTCTTCAAAAACCAATCTTAATTCCTTTGCACTTGAAGAAAATGATAGTCGGTCTATTACAGTACCGTTGTTCGACTTTGGCGAATACCTTAAAGATAAAGATAGAATTGATTTAGTCAGAATGGACATTGAAGGACACGAAATAGAAGTATTTGAATCATTAATTCGATATCATGCAGAATTTCCAAAAGACATACCTAGAAAAATTATTTTTGAAACGCATTTAAGAGTGTATAAAAAACGTGATAACCAAATGCGAGAAGTCTTAAACAAAATGTTTACTATTGGGTATACGATTAAATATCTTTCATCAGCAGAAGAGTCTACTACGGCACTTCATGGAATGGGGTATTCTCCGTTTAAAGTTGTGAATGATTATCCGTTTATTAGGGGGTTGTACGTCAACGTGAATCAGGAGCATGCTATTAATTGCATTGTAGATTATGGCGGGGTTAGGACTGTATTGCTGGAGTTGAAAGAGTAATGCTATCAAAGATTGCAGTCATAATTAGAGGATCATCGCTAATAGGCAGAAATAGAGTGCTCCGTAGAATATTAAAGATGGCGTCAAATATATTCGCAAAGATTATATATGGTAAATATAAAAAAGTTTCCATAGCAAAAAAATATAAGTTTTTGTTGAATAGTGACTTTGCCTTTAGCGATTATGAAAATTGGGGTAACAATCACAACAAGGGCTTTATAAAGCTACTTAATATTTCCAAAGATAAACAAGTGGTATTTGATGTTGGTGCGCATATTGGATTGTGCACTCTACCTTTATCTGGCATGGCTCAAAAAATAATTAGTTTTGAAGCGTCCCCAGTTAATGGTAAATATCTGAATAATCATTTGAGAATAAATAACATCCGTAATGTTGATGTAATTCCCTACTTGGTTGGCGAAAAAAGTAAGGAATGTGTTAGATTCTATGATGTACAAGGAGGGTCTGGCATTCCTTCTATTGCAAATCTAGGATTATTGAATAAAGATGTAAAGATTGCTAGTATAGAAGTTAAACAAATTTCGTTAGATCAGTTTATTGGTGAAAATTCTATTATTCCAGATGTGATAAAAATTGATGTTGAGGGTGCTGAATTTAATGTTCTTGATGGCGCACCTACAATTTTAAAAATACATAGACCTGATATAATCATATCACTACATCCAAGACATTTAAAATCATTACAAAGAGATATTATAGAAATTTTTGATTATTGTACTAAATACTCTTATCGGCTTTTATCTTGTGTTGATGGACATCCGATTCTAGTAAATGAATTAGGGCTGGATGAATATTATATGCAACCTATCTCATGAAAAATAGAAAAGGAATAATCCTATCTGGAGGGAATGGAACACGACTATATCCTATTACAAAAGGCGTATCAAAGCAGCTACTCCCAATTTATGATAAACCTATGGTTTATTATCCATTGTCAGTTTTAATGCTTGCAGATATAAAAGATGTTTTAGTTATTTCAACCCCTCACGATATTGAACAGTATAAAAAACTTTTGGGAAGTGGTGAGCAATGGGGTATTAGGCTTTCCTATCAAGTACAACAAGAGCCAAATGGCCTTGCTGAAGCTTTCATTATTGGCGAAGAGTTTATAGGCGGTGATGATGTCGCTTTAGTGCTAGGTGACAATATTTTCTATGGTCAAGGATTTACACAACTCCTGGAAAGGGTCAGCATGTCCAGTGGAGCGACTATTTTTGGTTATAAAGTGAACGATCCTGAACGGTTTGGGGTAATAGAATTTGATGAAAAATTAAACGTTATTTCTTTAGAGGAAAAACCCCAAAAACCACAGTCAAATTATGCTGCAACAGGGCTCTATTTTTATGACAATGATGTTATAGAGATCGCAAAAAATGTCAAACCCTCAGCAAGAGGTGAGTTAGAAATTACCGACATTAATAAAGTGTATATGACACAAAAAAAATTATCAGTTGAACTTTTAGGAAGAGGTTTTGCTTGGTTAGATACAGGGACATTCGAGAGTCTATTGCAAGCTAGTCATTTTGTTGAGACAATTGAAAAAAGACAAGGTTATAAAATTGCTTGTTTAGAAGAGATTGCTTACAATAAGGGTTGGATTGATGGGAGCAAAGTTATAAGCATTGCGAATTCAATGGGTAATAGTCATTATGGGCGCTACATTAGAAGCTTAACAGAATAATGAAAACAATTTTGATAACAGGTGGCGCTGGTTTTATCGGCTCCAATTTTATAGATTATTTTTTAAAAAAATATGAAGATTATTCTATTGTCAATTTGGATCTGATTACTTATGCTGGTGATTTAGAAAATTTAAAAAAACTTGAAAACAAGATAAATTATACTTTTGTTCAAGGTGATATATCAGACAGAGCGCTGGTTAAAGAGTTATTTGAGAAATATAATATAGATAATGTTATTCATTTTGCAGCGGAAAGTCACGTGGATAATTCAATTAGCGAACCCGATATTTTTGTTAAAACGAATGTTTTTGGCACATTCGTTTTATTAGATGTTGCAAACCAATACTGGGGAGGCAATAAAGAAAATAGATTTCATCATATCTCGACAGATGAAGTTTATGGGTCGTTAGGTAAGAAAGGTCTATTTACAGAGAATACTCGGTACGCTCCAAACTCACCATATAGCGCCAGTAAAGCCAGTAGCGATATGATGGTTAGGAGTTACTTTCATACTTATGGATTAAATATAGTTATCACTAATTGCTCTAATAATTACGGGCCTAAACAACATGATGAAAAATTAATACCAACAATAATTAGAAATGCAATTAAAGGCTTAAGCATTCCCATTTATGGTGATGGTAGGAATGTTAGAGACTGGCTATTTGTGAGTGATCATTGTAGTGCGATTGATTTGGTATTTCATAATGGAGAAATAGGCGAAGTCTATAATGTTGGTGCCGACAAAGAGTTAAGTAATAATGAAATTGCTGACTTAATTTGTATCATCCTGGACACGAAAATTCCAAGAGAGCATAGTTATAAAAAACAGTTAACCTTTGTGGAAGATAGGAGGGGGCATGATTTTCGTTATGCAATCGATTCTACCAAAATTAAAAGCCAACTTTCTTGGAAAAAAAAACAAAGCTTTATAGATGGACTGCATAAAACGATCGATTTTTATTTGAATAAATATCAGAAATGAACCGCCAAATTGCTGACAAATTATTTTTGAAGAGTGCATTGTGTCATCAAAATGAACAGATATCGATAGGACAAGTTTTATTATGGTTGAGAAAGCAAAGCAATAAAGTAGAGGTTAGTGTCACACAGTGCCCCTTAAAGGCAATCGAAGGCTGGAATTATAACGAAAAAAAAGATTTGATAGAGCATCAATCAGGAGGTTTTTTTTCCATTGAAGGAATTGATATTAAGAGTAACTGCCTTCAAGAGGAATGGCAGCAGCCAATTATCAATCAGGCTGAAGTAGGCTATCTTGGTATTATTGCCAAAGAGATAAACAGCGTACTACATTTTTTATTACAAGCAAAAATAGAACCGGGAAATGTGAACTACGTGCAATTATCCCCGACTTTGCAGGCAACACGTAGTAATTACACCAGAGTACACAAGGGTAAAAAACCTTTGTATTTAGATTATTTTATTAACGCAAGACCAGAGCAAGTTTTGGTAGATCAACTTCAATCAGAACAAGGTGGTCGTTTCCTTCGAAAAAGGAATCGCAATATTATTATCAAAATAACGGAAGAAATAAAGATTGGTGAACGGTTTATATGGTTGACTTTAAGTCAAATAAAGTCTTTAATGCAATATGATAATGTTGTTAATATGGACACAAGGTCGGTTATATCCTGCATTTCATTTGGAAAAAAAATAGAAAATGATATAAGACTGGAAACAAGTTCAACAGATCCAAGAAAAATGGATTTCTTGAAGTCGTCAATGTCAACAATCTCAAAATTTACTATTTTCCAACTAATGAGTTTCCTTGCAAACATAAAAAGTAAGTGTGTGCTCAATATTGAAAAAGTAAAATTAAATTGTTTGGACAATTGGTCTATTGATGAAATGAAAATATTTCATCATGAAAATAAATATTTTGAAGTCATAGCAGTTGATGTTGAAATTAATAATAGAGAAGTTTTGAATTGGAGTCAGCCTATGATCACACCAATACACCAAGGTCTTTGTGCATTTTTAGTAAAAAAGATAAATGGAGTGATTCATTTTATTGTTCAGGGAAAGATAGAATGTGGCGGCCTTGATCTTGTAGAATTTGCACCAACTGTGCAGTTGTTAACGAGAAACTATAAGACAATACAGAAATTTCAGGCACCATTTTTACAGGAAATTTTAGAAGCAAAAAAAGCCAATATCGTCTTCGATACTTTACAATCAGAGGAGGGAGGGCGTTTTTATCGAGATAGTAATCGATATATGATGGTCATAGCTGATGATAATTTATGCGAAGAACTACCCGATAATTACACTTGGGTGACGTTAAATCAATTGCATACTTTTCTAAAATTTAATAATTTTATTAATGTTCAAGCACGTAGTTTAATTGCAGCAATAGAGTACTTATGAATAAAAGTCTAAAAATAGGCGTATTAGGCTGCTCTAGTTTTGGAATGCATTCAATAGTGCCGACCATTAAAGAGATGAATAATGAGTTTGAATTGGTGGCTATCTCAAGTAGAAGTATTGAAAAAGCAAAAAAATATGCTAAATGTTTTGGCATCCAATATGTCTTTAACTCTTATCAAGAACTGATAGATTTAGAAGGTTTAGATGCGGTATATATTCCTTTACCTAATGCTTTGCACTTTCAATGGGTTAAAGTTTCTATTGAAAAAGGTTTACACGTTTTAGTAGAAAAACCGATGGCTTTAACTTATGACCAGGTTAAATATCTTAATGATTTAGCCTTAAAAAATGAGTGTGTTTTAGTAGAAAATTTCCATTTTCGTTTTCATAAACAACTTGAGTTTATACAAAAATCTGTTAATAATGGTGTCATTGGTGAACTAAGATGCGTTAAAAGTTCTTTTGGTTTCCCCCCATTTTTAGACAAAGCGAATATTAGATACCAAAAGGAATTAGGTGGAGGGTCTTTATTTGATGCAGGCGTTTATCCAATTAAAATAGTACAACTATTTTTAGGAAATGATATAGAAGTTTCTGCGGCAAACCTAGCTTTAGACATTGAAACCCAGGTTGATATTTGGGGTGGTGCATATCTCAAACAAAAATCAGGCTCATTATTTGCACAAATATCTTTTGGATTTGATAATTTTTATCAGTGTAATTTAGAGTTATGGGGCAGCAAAGGGAAGATTTATGCCAATAGAATATTCACAGCACCACCAGAACTAAAGACTAAAGTTATTATTGAAACATTAGAAAATAGACAGGAATATACAATAGAGGCTTGCAATAATTTTGAAAAAATATTAACTTATTTTTATCAATTAATCAATAATGGAGAAAAAAACTCAGAAGAATATGCACAAAATATTAATCAAGCAAAGTTAGTGTCTGAAGTGATGAAATATAGTCAAACATGAAGTTTTTGATATTAGGAGTTGGCTTCTTGGGTGGAAAGCTACTTAACGATTTATCTGATAAGTTTGATGTTGTTGGCGCAGATATTAAGCCAAAAAATATTGTGGTAAAAAAAATAGATGCAACTATCCCTCTAGAAATAGAAAATTTTTTTCTGCAAGAAACTCCTGATGTTGTTATAAACACTATTGCACTTTCTAGTTACTATGCCTGTGAAATAGATCCTGAACTTTGTAGAAAGTTAAATTTTAAATCAGCAAAAAATATTGCAAAGGCTTGTAGAAAGGTAAATGCAAAGATGGTATTTATTTCATCGTCTTATGTTTTTGATGGAAGCAAAGGAGAGTACTTAGAAACAGATACCCCCAATGCAACTACCCAATATGCTATTTCGAAGATTGATGCAGAGAAGGAAGTGTTAAAATTAAACAATTCAATTGTACTTAGATTTGAGCCGATTTATGGGTTTGATGCATGTAATAATATTGTTTTTGGTACGAATACATTTCAATCAGAAGTCAATGTAGCCTTCCCAAATTTATTAAGAAGGCCGATTTTTATCAATGATATAGCGCCTCTTCTTCTTCTTCTGATTGAGAATAATCAGAAAGGAATTTTTAATGTTGCTGGGGGAAGTATACTAAAATGGTTAGATTTTCTGAATCATTTAGCTGCCTTAGAAAACACAGAAGATAGGATAAAAACTGTTGATAATACGAGTTGGATACTGTCACCACCATATAATACTAGTTTAAATACAGAGAAGGTTATTTCGCTTGGCGCTAAAATAACTAACTTTCAACAAGCGTTAAAAGAAATGAAAAATAATAAAAAAGGAGAGTAATCTTGATCCACCCTATTAAAAAATGTCGTGCATGCGATTCAGTCAATTTAGAGTGTGTTTTTGAGCTTGGTAATCAGGCATTATCGGGAGTATTTCGCTCTAAAAATATCGATGATATTTTATCAGGTCCTTTAAATCTATGCCAATGTACAAAATGTAATTTAGTGCAATTACAACATTCATATCCATTAGATGAGATGTATAACGAGAGCTACGGCTATCGTTCTGGTGCAACGATGTATATGAAAAACCATTTGAATAATATTATTGAATTTGCAAAAAAAAATACTTCTCTAAGAAAAGGTGATTATGTTTTAGATATTGGCTCTAATGATGGAACTTTACTTAGCTGCTATCCAAAGGAGAAATATAATAGAATCGGCATAGATCCGGTTGCTAAAAAGTATTTAAAACTTTATGAAGATGACATAAAAGTTGTTACTGATTTTTTTAATATAGATAATTACTTATCAGTCACCTCTCAAAAGGCAAAAATTGTTACTTCTATTTCAATGTTTTATGATCTTGAAGAGCCGGTTAAGTTTGCACAAGAAGTTGCTAGTATTTTAGATGTAGAGGGAGTTTGGGTTTTTGAACAAAGTTATCTTCCAGCAATGTTAAGGCAGAATTCATATGACACGATTTGTCATGAACATTTAGAATACTATTCTCTCAATGCTATAGAGTATATTATGAAACAAGCTGGTTTAACAATTATAGACGCCTCTCAAAATGAAGTGAATGGGGGAAGTATTAGACTTGCAGCGGTTCGTTTAGATAGTTCGTCTTCTAGTAACATTTCACCGGAAGCAATTTCTCTTATGGAGCAAGAGAAAAATCATAATATTCACTCTATAGCTACATTTCAATCTTTTCAGGAAAATGTGGAAAGACAAAAAACAGACTTAATAAAGCTCTTACAGGAACTAAAAAAATCAGGCAAAACAGTTGTAGGTTACGGAGCCTCAACTAAAGGTAATGTGATTTTACAATATTGTGGAATAAGTATAGACTTATTGCCCTGTATCGGTGATATAACCCCTTTTAAAGATGGCGCTTACACGCCTGGAACAAAAATACCTATCGTCTCAATGGAAAAAGCAAAAGCGATGAAGCCTGATTATTTTTTAGTCTTACCTTGGGGTTTTAGAAATGATATTCTTTTGCGCGAAAAGGAGGGTGTGCTTAATCAGGGTAGTAAAATGATCTTCCCTTTACCATTTGTTGAAATAGTTAGTTAATGGCATGAGTAATTTTAATAAAACAATTGATTATTCTGTTGTCATCCCTGTATATCAAAATGAAGCCTCATTAGAGGATACGTTTAACATTTTAAAAGAAGGTGTGATTGATAATAATCCTCATTATTCTGTTGAAGTTATTTTTGTAGATGATGGCTCAACTGATAATTCTTTTAAAATACTGCAGAAAATATATGAGACTTATCCAGAATTAATTGTTATTATCAAACTTACTAGAAACTTTGGTACCTACCCAGCAATTGTTGCAGGTTACGAAAAAGCAAAAGGGAAGTGTGTTGTTAATATTTCAGCAGATCTCCAAGACCCTCCTGAATTAATCAACGAAATGTTGAATCATTATTTTAACGATGATTGCAATATTGTTATTTGCCATAGAGAGTCGAGAGATGAGAGTTTTTATAGAAGGTTAACTTCAAAAATATTTTATAGCATTATAAAAAAATATTGTTACGATAATATGCCTATTGGTGGTTTTGACTTTATTTTAATTAGTAACAAAATCAAAAATGAAATTTTAGAAAATTTAGAAGCAGACTTTTTCTTGCAAGGAGAAATTCTATGGGCAGGTCACGATGTCAAGTACATTCCATATAAAAGAAGAGAAAGAGAAAAAGGTGTAAGTCAGTGGACTTTTTCCAAAAAACTAAAATGGTTTCTTGACTCCATTATGAGCTGCTCATTTTTTCCAATAAGATTTATGAGCTTTCTAGGAATATCAGTCGCTTTAGTTGGTTTTATATATGCAATTATTGTTTTTATTCAGCGTTTATCATCAGAAGATTACATTTATGGTTGGGCGCCTATAGTGATTTTAATATTAGTTTTGTCGGGTCTTCAAATGTTGATGTTAGGAACAATTGGTGAGTATCTGTGGAGAACACTTTCGCAGAGCAGGGATAGGCCTAAGTATATTGTCTCAAAAATTATTGAGAAATTGTAGAGCTTAAAATATAATTATAATGAAGAAAAAATATTTATTTATAGTGCCCCAACAAATTAAGACAACAATTTAAGATTTCTTATTTCGAACGAGTTAAACTTAATCAACAATTCGGAGTAAAAAATTATGAGTAAAAAACGCACAACCTACAGCTCAGCATTC